>JAEEGL013523147.1_pt1 | contig 26905 bp, 22 predicted proteins | sample 9134231 | NCBI WGS metagenome assembly JAEEGL01 (sample SAMN16246548, study PRJNA631951) | gut metagenome | biome: gut microbiome; feature: rumen; material: fiber-attached | host: Bos | place: Iran: Karaj | collected 2018-10 | reverse complement strand
TTATGGTTGCCTTGTATTTCATTCTGCGTATTGGCTTACATCTATGTCTTTGAACTTGAGCGTTGTACCCATTCCGTTACGGAGTTTCACATGGAGGGTCACATCAACCTTCAGCCCTTCAAGCGAGCGTTTTGCGCCTATCGCCATTATGTCCAGCAGCGACACCTTCTCCGCGAGGGCGGCGGTGCAGGGCAGTTCATATACCTGCGAAGAGTGTGCCTGGACGGGAAGTTCCCCGGCCGTGAAGAAGCCCAGGGTCCTGCCGTAGTATTTCAGGGTGCCGTCCACGTCGGAAACCGTGAACGTCATGGCAGGGTTGTCGATACCCATCAGAAGGACTCCCTCCACCGACCTGGAACTGGTTGGCGTAATGTATTTGATGCCGCAGGACGACACGTTTATGTCCTTGACCTTGCGAAGGTCGCCGCAGCCTGAAAGCGCGGCGGCAAGTGCTGCTGCGGCCAGGGCCTTGATCATTGTCCTCAAGAATCGCATGTGTCCCATAACTGTCGGTACTATTTGACAAAGATAATAAAAAAAACTACATTTGTAATATGCAAAAAGGAAAGGTATACATAGAGACCTACGGCTGCCAGATGAACGTGGCCGATACCGAGGTGGTGTTCGCCATCCTCGCCCGGGAGGGGTATTCCAGGACCGTGAGCATGGAAGAGGCCGACATCATCTTTGCAAACACATGTTCCGTCAGGGACAATGCCGAGCAGCGGATATGGGGCAGGATCGAGCGCTTCCGGCAGGAAAAGAAGGCCCGGAAGGGTGTGGTAATAGGCATCCTTGGATGCATGGCCGAGCGGCTCAAGGACGCCCTGCTGGACGGCGGGGTTGTGGATATAGTCGCCGGCCCCGATGCCTACCGCTCGCTCCCCGGCCTTCTGGATGAGGTCTCCAGGGGAGCGCAGGGAATCGACGTCGCCCTCTCCCGTGACGAGACGTATGCTGACATCATGCCCGTAAGGACGGACCGCAACGGCGTTTCCGCCTTCATATCCATAATGAGGGGCTGCAACAACGTATGCTCATACTGCGTGGTCCCGTATACCCGGGGAGCCGAGCGCAGCCGCGATCCCCATACCATAGTCCGCGAGGCCTGCGAGGTGTTCCGTCTCGGATACAGGGAGGTTACCCTGCTGGGGCAGAACGTGGATTCCTACAGTTGGACCGACGCTTCCGGCCGTACCGTTTCCTTCGCTTCGCTGCTGGGGATGGTGGCGGAAGTGGATCCCATGCTCAGGGTAAGGTTTGCCACTTCTAATCCCCAGGATATCTCCGACGGGGTGATATCCACCATGGCGTCGCACCCGAATATATGCCGCCATATCCACCTGCCGGTCCAGTCGGGAAGCAACCGGATACTCGAAAAGATGAGGCGCCGCTATACCAGGGAATGGTACCTGGAAAGGGTGGCCGCCATCCGGAAGGCCATGCCCGATTGCGGCCTGACCACCGACGTGATCGCCGGTTTCTGCAGCGAGACCGAGGAGGACCACGCCCTGACGCTCTCGCTGTTCGAGGAGGTGGGCTTCGACTGGGCCTTCATGTTCCAGTATTCCGAGCGCCCCGGCACCCTTGCCGCCAGGAAATATCCCGACGACGTCCCCCCTGAGGTGAAAACCCGCCGTCTGAACGAGATAATCGCCCTCCAGAACCGTAAGAGCCTGGAACGGTATACGGCGCAGGTCGGGCGCCGGCTGACCGTCCTGGTGGAGGGCCCGTCCAAGCGCAATCCCGAGGAGCTGTGCGGCCGCTCGTCCAACAACATGATGTGCGTTTTCCCCTCCGGAGGCCATTCGGCAGGGGAATACGTGGACGTGACCGTGGAATCCTGCACCAGCGCAACCCTTATATGTTCATTGGCATAAATGCAACCAAACCACATAAATATGGAGAAATACATCCTCGCCCTTGACCAGGGCACAAGCAGTTCCAGGGCGATAGTCTTCGACCACGAAGGCACCGTCAGGTCCGTCGCCCAGATGGAGTTCACACAGCATTTTCCCAAACCGGGCTGGGTGGAACATAATCCCAGGGACATCTGGTCCTCCGAAGCCGCCGTCATAGCGGAAGCCATAACCTCGCTGGGAATCGGCGGGAAGGAGATTGCGGCAATCGGAATCACAAACCAGAGGGAAACCACCATTGTATGGGACGCCGCCACCGGCGAACCGGTATACAATGCCATAGTCTGGCAGGACAGGCGTACCTCCGAATACTGCGACTCGCTCAAGCAGCAGGGCCTGGTGGAGAAGATCCGCCAGAAGACAGGTCTCATAATCGACGCCTATTTCAGCGGTACAAAGATCAAATGGATACTGGACAACGTCCCCGGCGCCCGTGAGAGGGCTGAAAAGGGGGAACTCCGCTTTGGGACCGTGGATACATGGCTCATCTGGAACCTTACCCGAGGGGATGTGCACGTGACGGACGTGAGCAATGCCTCCCGTACGATGCTCTTCAATATAAATACCCTGGAATGGGACAGGGAACTGCTTGACCTGCTTGACATTCCCGCATCCATGATGCCCGAGGTCCGCTCTTCCAGCGAGGTGTACGGCTACACAAAGACCACCATATTCGCGCATGAGGTACCCATCGCCGGTATAGCCGGGGACCAGCAGGCGGCCCTTTTCGGACAGATGTGCCTCGCCCCCGGTTCTGTGAAAAACACCTACGGCACCGGTTGCTTCCTCCTGATGAATACCGGCGAGAAGCCCATAATGTCTAAGAACAACCTCCTTACCACCATCGCCTGGAAAATAGGGGAAACCGTAAACTATGCCCTCGAGGGCTCGATTTTCGTGGGTGGAAGCGTGGTGCAGTGGCTCCGCGACGGGCTGGGAGTAATCCGGTCTTCCGCCGATGTGGAAGCCTTGGCGGCGACCGTCCCGGACAACGGCGGAGTATACTTTGTTCCGGCCCTCACCGGAATGGGCGCCCCGTATTGGGACCAGTACGCCCACGGCACCATCTGCGGAATTACACGCGGTACCACCGCAGCCCATATCGCCAGGGCCGCCCTTGAGGGAATCGCCTTCCAGACGATGGACATAGTGGGAGCCATGGAAAAGGATGCCGGGATGCCGCTGTCAGAACTCAAGGTTGACGGAGGTGCCTCCAGGAACAATCTCCTCATGCAGTTCCAGGCCGATGTACTGGGAGCCTCGGTAATCCGTCCCAAGGTCACGGAAACCACCGCGATGGGCGCCTGCTACCTTGCAGGCCTGGCAGTGGGTTACTGGTCAAGCCTGGACGAAATCCGCCTCCAGTGGAGCGTAGACCGCGAATTCACCCCGTCGGCGTCGCCCGAGACGGTTTCCGCGCTGAAGGAAGGCTGGGCCGACGCAATATCCAGAACAATCAACAAATAACACTGATATGGACCTTTTGACCAAATGCATCTTTGAATTCGTGGGCACCATGGTGCTCGTTCTTCTTGGCGACGGCGTGTGCGCATCCAATACCCTGAACAAATCCAAGGGCCAGGGTGGCGGATGGGTGGTGATCACCCTCGCATGGGGCCTCGCCGTACTTTGCGGTGTCCTCATCGCAGGACCTTATTCCGGAGCGCACCTCAATCCTGCCGTAACCCTCGGCCTGGCCATCGCCGGAAAATTCGCCTGGGGCGAAGTCCTGGGGTATATTGTTGCACAGCTTCTGGGAGGTTTTGCGGGAGCGTTGCTCGTATACCTTTTCTACAGGGATCATTTCAAGGCTACCGAAGGCGATGTCCTGGGAGTGTTCTGCACTATGCCTGCAATCGACCACAAGGCCCAGAATTTCCTTTCCGAGGCCATCGCCACCTGGGTCCTGGTGTTTGTGATCATCGCAATCGGAACCAGCGGGAACGCCTTCAGTATCGGTGGCGTGGCTGGACAGACCGGTGCAATCGGCGCGTTCCCTGTAACCGCCCTCATCATGGCCATCGGCATGTCCCTGGGAGGAGCCACCGGGTATGCCATCAACCCTGCGCGTGACCTTCCTCCAAGGCTGGTACACGCCCTTGTGATCCGCCACGACAGCGGATGGGCCTACAGTTGGGTTCCCGTGGTGGGTCCCATGGTCGGCGCGGCCGTAGCCGCAGCCTGCGCGTTGCTAATATATTAGATCTTGTCGCCGAAGGCAAGGTCGCCGGAATCGCCCAGACCGGGAACGATATAACTCTGGCTTGTAAGCTCCTCGTCAATTGCCGCCGTCCAAAGGGTGGTGTTGGCGGGGAGTTTCTTCTGCATGTACTCGATGGCGTAGACGCTGGAAATGGGACATACGAAATGGGTATGCTCGGGATTCCCGCCCTCTTCGCATAACCTGTTGTAGGATACCTCGATAGACGCCCCGGTGGCGATCATCGTGTCCGACAGGATCAGGGTTTTGCCCTCGATTACGGGGCAGGTGCAGTACTCGATGTTGATATGGAAGTCGTCCCCCCTGTCGTACTTGCGGTAAGCGGCCACGAAAGCACTCTCGGCCTTGTCAAAATACTTCAGGAGGCCCCTGAGCAGCGGCAGTCCCGCCCTGAGGATGGTTGCGATGACCACCTTGTTGTCGAAGGTGGGCACCTTTGCGATTCCCAGCGGAGTCTCCACATCCTTCTCGGAATAATTCAGTACCCGGCTCACTTCATAGGCGAAAATCTCACCTACCCTTTCCAGGTTGGTACGGAAACGGAAACTGTCCTTCTGGATTTTCCTGTCGCGCAGTTCTGCCACAAATGTGTTGAGAACCGAATTGTTTTCGCCAAGGTTGATGACTTTCATATAGTAAGGAATTAATTGATAGACAGGTTTTTGCAACTATTTCACCAGATGGGTGGAAAAGTCTTTGTCATATACCGTACGCCTTACGGCCCTGTTTACGAGAGCCCCTGATTCGGTGGCTTCCATCCGGAAATCGGCGTGCAAGAGGCTCTCCGTCTCGCCTGGCACCTTCTTCATCCATCGGTTCCCGTACTTGGAACACTTGCTTATGAAGAAGCGGGCGGTGTCGTATCCCTGGAAAGAGAAGCCGTTGGGCTCGGTGTTGTAGAGGGCCCTGTAGGCCTTTACAAAACGGTCTACCTCAGGGAGCGAGTAATCAATTGAATATGACGAAGATATATGCAGGTTTGCGTTGTGGAATCCGGTGCCGTCGATGGTGTCGAAGGTGCGGAGCTTGGACGGGGCGTACATCACAACGTTATACCCCTTGTCCATAATGATGCCGATGTTCCGCATCACGTCCCCCATGAAAGCCTCGCTTTCGGTGGCTACGATTATGCGGTTGACCCCCTGTTTGGTGAGGTATTGAGGCATTGTGGAAGGAATCTTCCTGCCTTCTATTATGCTGTAGCTGATGGTGGAGTGGCGGAGGTTACGCCTCGACAGGGCGGATGTTATCCCGGTGAAAGCGGGGCTTGTACGGCCTTTTTCGGTAATCAGCAGGACCTTGTCGGCCGGGGCGGTCTCGCTTTCGGCCCATGCGATGAGGTCGTCATACTGGGTCTGGTTGGATGTGGGGGCCTGTACAAAGTTGGAGCAGGATCCGGCAAGATGCTCGGCCTTCTGTTCAAGCGGAGAGATGACCGCAGTCCTTCCGTTAACCCTGTCCAGGACGGCCGTGAGGTCCTTTTCGGTCACCGGACCCAGGACCAGGTCGTTGGACACCAGGGCGTCCCTGGACGGGATGGCGCCGCCTGCCACGTCATATACGCTCAGGTTGGTGCCGATTCCCTGTTCCTCCAGGTCCTTCACCGCCAAGAGTACGCCGCAGTAGAAATCCATGAAATCCGAGTTCACGGACCCCTTGGCGCCAAGCGGAAGGAGAAGGGCCACGTTCACGGTCTTTTTACCCATCAGGCCTTCCACGAAATCCTCCAGCAAAGAGGGCTCTTCAGGCGTGGTAACCACCGGAGCGGCTTCCTCCTTCGGCTCCGGTTCGGGCTCATCGACGGTTGCCGGGGGAGCGGGAGGAGTTTCCACCTGCGGCTGCGGGGCGGCCTGCTGTACCGGCACAAGGGGGATCTTGATCTTCTGGCGCTTTGACAGCTTCCTGGACGTGAGACCGTTGTAATCCATGATGTCTTTCACGGAAACGCCATAGGTCTTGGCTATGTCGTCGATGTCCTCGAACCACTTGACCGTGTGGATCTTATACTCCGGAGTATCTTCGGCAGGCTGGGGCTGGGGCTCAGGTTCGGCCACGGTCTGCACGTCCTTGGCATCCTTGGCGTCAGGTACCGGAATCATGATGATGGCGTTCTTCTGGAGTCCGGTCCCGTCGGCCTGGATCCCGGCGTTCGACTGGATTATTTCGTCGATGGACACCCCGTAGGCCTTGCTGATGGAATAGAGCGTCTGCTTTTCCAGCACCACGTGGGAATAGTACAGCCTTCCGCCAAGCCGTACCTTGTCTTTTGACACGGTTACCGGGGTTGGTATGTAGTCCTGTGCGGATACGCTCCTCGGGCCTGCCACCACGAGGCAGACTATTGCGAGCAGGATGGTAAGTTTCTGTTTCATCTTGTCTGAATTTTACCGGCAAACCCGGTAAGTTCCCGGGCGAACCGTTTCCATGACATCCTTTCCTTCTCCCTCCTGATGGCTTCCCTGCAGCGCTTACCGGCATCCTGGTCGGCAAAAAAGGCAAGGATCCCATCCCTTACGGACGAGGGGTCGGGACTATCGATAACAATACCCGTGCCCGTGTCGCCAACGGTTTCCCGCAGGCCGCCGGTATCGGTGACTATCATCGGAACCTCAAAATGGTAGGAGATGGAGCTGATGCCGCTCTGGGTGGCGCTGCGGTAGGGCAGTACGGTCACGTCGGCAGCGGAAAAATACCTCTTCACTTCGCTGTCGCGGATGTACTCGGGAAACACCTTCACCCGGTCCTTGCCGGGCAGGCTTTCCAGTATTTCCCGGTATTTGTCCCACGATCCGTAAGGTTCACCGGCGATTATCAGCTGGTAATCTTCCGGAAGGTCCCTGAAGGCCTCCAGGAGAATGTCCAGTCCCTTGTATTCCCGGATGAGCCCGAAGAACAGCAGGTTCTTCTTTCCATGGGCGAGGCCCAGGGCATCCTCGGCCTGCTCCCTGGGGAGTTTCTCCCCAAAGTGGGAATACAGCGGATGGTAGAGGGTGATGCGCGGGGCGCCGGTCCTGAAGGTGTCCAGGTCGCGTGAGACCGCTCCGCACATGGTTACGAAACCGTCCATCCCCCGCAGGAAATATTTTGTGAGAGGTGTGTCGAAAAACCTCCTCTCATGGGGTATGACGTTGTCAAGGATGGCAATCCGGCGGCAGTCCTTACCTACATGCCTGGCCACGTATCCCAGCGACGGGGCGAACCACGACATCCAGTAACGTACAAGCAGAAGGTCTGGTTTCCATTCCCGGACCTTCCGTGCGGTGGATATGTAGGTGAAGGGATTCACCGTGTCCAGGACCGCTTCCGCGTCCACGGGAACGGCTTCGTCGTCCGGAGTGACGTACTGGGTCTTGCCGGGGAAGAGCAGGCCTGGATACTGCCTTTTGAACGAAAAGGCCTTTACAATGTGATCCTTGCCCAGTTCTTCCAGCAGGCTGGCGTTGAACTGGGCAATTCCTCCCCTCAAGGGGTAGAAACTAGACAGGATCGCAATTCTCAATACAGTAGTTTACTCTTTAATCTCTTTTTCGGCGGTTGCGCCCTTGTCCTTGGTCTTTATGTATTCCTCGTTGAGGCCAAGGAGAAGGTCGTCGGTGATATCCAGGGCCGCGTCACCTGCGGCTACCGGAGCGGGAAGGATCTCGCCCTGGGTGGCAAGGATAAGGGCGTACTGCCTGGTGGCGTTGTACTTGTCGATATAGGTCTTGATGGCGTCGAGTATCTGGTTCATCATGACCTGCTGTTCCTCGGCCATCTCGTTCTGCTTGCGGAGAGCGTAGTTCTGGTAGTCGTTCTGCTGCTGCTGGAGTTTCTGGCCCTGTGCTTCCGCCACGCTCCTGGTGAGGAGGCCCTTGTCTATCTTGTTCTGGAATTCGTTGACGTCTTTCTGGAGCCTGTTGCCGCGGCGGTCGATCTCGGCCTGGATGCCCTGGATCTTGGTCTCGACCACGGAACGGAGGTCATTGGCCATGTCATAGCCGGCCATTACCTTGTCCACGTTGAAATATACGATGCTGCCGGCAGTGGCGGTGCTGTCCGCGCTTACGGCCACGGTGGCCGGTTTCTTTGAAGAGTTGCCGGTGAGTGAGAGGATCCCGAATACAGCGGAGGCCACGATGGCGATGATGCTGAGGATAAGCGGTGTCTGTTTCATTTTTATGGTTTATTGTTTATTGTTTCAAACAGTCCGGCAAAAAGCCGATTTACAAAAGTAGCTAAAAATTCCGGATTTCCGCAAGATATGCCCGGATAGTTTTTTCAAGACCCATGTAAAGGGCATCGCAGATTATGGCATGGCCGATGGAAACCTCTGCCGTCCATGGTATCCTTCCTATGAAATACCTCAGGTTTTGGAGGTTGAGGTCATGGCCTGCATTTACTCCGAGCCCGGCTTCCCTGGCGGCTTCGGCGGCCCTGACGTAGGGGGCGACGGCTTCTTCCTTTCCGCGGGAGAAGGCCGAGGCGTACCCCTCGGTATACAGTTCTACCCTGTCGGCTCCGCAAAGTGCGGCACCGCGGGCCATTTCCGGATCGGGGTCGATGAATATCGACGTACGGATGCCCCGGGACTTGAAGAACCGGCACATTTCCGTCAGGAAAGTCCTGTTTTCCAGAGTGTTCCAGCCTGCATTGGAGGTGATTGCGTCGGGGGCGTCGGGCACCAGGGTCACCTGGTCCGGAACCACTTCGGCCACCAGGTCCACGAAGGACGGTACCGGATTCCCCTCTATGTTGAATTCGGTCTTCACCTGAGGACGGATGATCCTTACATCGCTGTAGCGGATATGCCTCTGGTCAGGACGGGGATGGACCGTAATTCCCTCTGCACCAAAACTTTCCACGTCTAGGGCGGCCTTTTCCACGTTGGGCATGTCGCCTCCCCGGGCATTCCTAAGGGTCGCTATCTTGTTTATATTTACGCTGAGCCTTGTCATATCTGGATATATTGCTGCCGACAAAATTAACATAAATTTCAGAATGAAGGAATAAATGACTATTTTTGACTTCTATTTGTAATTGAAAGAATCGCAGCTGCCAGATGAAGATAGCGGTATACGTAAAGAAAAAGAACCTGGGCGGAGATCCCAAGTATCTCAAGATGAGGGAGGCCCTGGAAAAGGGCGGCGCAACCCTGTATGACATACAGAACCATGAAGACCTGCAGGACGGGACCGACCTGCTGCTTTCAGTGGGCGGCGACGGCACTTTCCTTTCCGCATCCAAAAGGGTGGGGGACAGCGGCGTGCCGATACTCGGCGTGAACATGGGACGGCTTGGGTTCCTGTCGGAGACCGTTCCGGAAGATGTTCCGGCGGCCGTGTTGGGAGGAAATTACGGCGTGGAGGAGAGGGCACTGCTGTCGGTCTCTTCCCCTTGCCTGGAGCCCCTCGACGGTTTCTCTCCCTATGCCCTGAACGAGGTTGTGGTGCACCGTGCCGGTGCCGCAATGCTGGAAGTCAGGGTGGAGATAGACGGAGCCGCCCTTCCGGTATACCGGGCCGACGGCCTCCTGGTGGCGACCAGTTCGGGTTCAACCGCCTATTCCCTGAGCGTGGGCGGCCCCATCTGCATGCCGGGGGCAAGGGTGCTGATCGTGGCTCCCATCGCTCCGCACAACATGAATGTCAGGCCCCTGATAGTCCCTGAATCTTCCAGGATTTCAGTCTCGGCCTTTTCCAGGAACCAGCTGGTGATGTTCTCCATGGACAACCGCTACAAGGTTGTCCCATCCGGGGTACAGTTTGATGTTTCGCTGGCACAGTTTTCGCTCAAAAGAGTCCGGCTCTGTTCCTCCAGCTTTTTCAAGGCCCTGACCAGCAAGCTGTATTGGGGGGAAGATGCAAGGAACGCTGCCGATTGATTTTATAAAATCCAGCTGAAAGTGAACCAAACGGTTGATCAAACCCCGAGGGTCCCCGTGCACGTTTCCATAATAATGGACGGAAACGGCCGTTGGGCCAGGGAGAGGGGCCTGGAAAGGGTCAAGGGCCATTTCGAGGGTGTTAAAAGCGTGCGGGCGTGTACCGAGGCCGCGGTGGAAGCCGGGGTCAAGTACCTGTCGCTCTTTGCGTTTTCCGAGGAAAACTGGAACCGCCCGGCCCAGGAAGTCTCGTCCCTGATGGGGCTTATGATGAAGTCCATAGCCGAGGAGTGCGCGACCCTGATGGAAAACGGGGTCCGCTTCAGGGTGATAGGCAATTTTGAAAGGCTGTCCCCCACATTGAGGGAGGCCATCGCCGGACTGGAGGAAAAGACCAGGGATAATTCCAGGATGACACTGGTCATCTTCCTCAGCTACAGCGGGAAATGGGACATCCTGCAGGCCGCCAAGGCCCTGGCCGCGGATTATTCCTCAAATCCCTCCGGCCTCGAGGAATTGTCCCTGGAGGATTTTGACAAGTATCTCTCCACGGCCGGAATCCCCGATCCCGATCTTCTTATCAGGACGTCGGGGGAATTGAGAATCAGCAATTTCCTGCTTTGGCAGGCGGCATATACCGAGTTCATCTTCTCCGATGTCCTCTGGCCGGATTTCGGCAAGGAACGGTTCAGGGAAGCCCTCGCTGAGTATGCAAGACGTGACCGCCGTTATGGAAAAGTGAAATAATTGCGTATATTTGCAAATTCAAATTTTGTATATGAAGTCAAGACTGATATTCTGCTGCAGCGCCCTGATGCTTTTGTGGACATTGTCAATGCCCGCACAGTCGTCCCGCAGCGGGATAGAGATAGACTATAACAACCCCAGGAAATACATAGTCGGCGGCGTTGGCGTGGAAGGGAACAGGCAGTTCGGCGAATCCCAGATACTCCAGCTAAGCGGCATCCAGAAGGGAATGGAGGTCACCATCCCGGGCGAGGACATATCGTCCATCGTCAAGCGCATCTGGCTGCAGCGTTACTTCGAGGACGTTTCCGTGGTGGTCGATTCGCTGTCGGCCTCGCGTGACACGGCGTGGCTCAAGATATGCGTGATGGAAAGGCCCAGGGTAGTGAGCTGGGGATTCACCGGCGTGAAGAGCGGCGAGAAGAAGGACCTCCAGGAGAGGCTCAACCTCCGCAAGGGACGGGAGTTCTCCGAGTACCTGTCGTCCGCCTCGGCCGACATCATCAAGCGTTACTACAAGGAAAAGGGTTTCCTCAAGTGCGAGGTTGACGTCCAGTCAGTACGCGACACGGTGATCAAGGGGGCCGTCAGGGTCAATTTCCATGTTAACCGCGGCGACAAGATTCGCATCAAGGAGATCAACTTCATCGGAAACGAGCATGTCAAGGAATTCAAGCTGGCCCGTTCCATGAAGAAGACCAAGTCGGCAAAGATATATAACTTCTTCTCCAGCAAGAAGTTCAATGAAAAGGAGTACGTCAACGACAAGAAGAACGCCGTGGAGGCTTTCAACGAAGCCGGCTTCCGCGACGCCCGCCTGGTAAAGGATTCCATATATTATGTCAAGCCCAACCGCCTGGGCATCGACCTGACTTTCGACGAGGGTGACCGTTACTATTTCCGCGACATAACCTGGACCGGCAACTCGGTATATCCCACCGAAACCCTGAACCAGATCCTCCAGATCAAGAAGGGCGACATCTACGACGTGGTGACCATGCAGAAGAGGCTCCAGGGCGGCGGAAAACAGACTGATTACGACGTTTCCAAGCTCTACCGCGACAACGGATACCTCTTCTTCAACATCACCCCGGTGGAAATGAACATCCAGAACGACTCGGTGGATGTTGAGATGAGGATTTCCGAGGGCAAGCCCGCCACTCTCAACAACATAGTGATAAACGGGAACGACCTCACCAGCGAAAAGGTGGTCCGCCGCCAGGTTTTCACCCGTCCGGGGTACCTTTTCAGCCAGTCGGATTTCGAGCGCTCCGTCCGTGAGATAGCCTCCCTGGGTCAGTTCGACCCCGAGGCGATCATGGACCCGGCCAAGGGCTATTCCATAATTCCCAACCAACTGAACAATACCGTGGACATCGTATACAATGTCACCGAGAAGCCTTCCAGCCAGTTGGAGCTCTCAGGAGGCTGGGGCGGCAGGATGTTCGTGGGAACGGCCGGCGTCAGTTTCAACAATTTCTCCACCAGGCGCATCTTCGACAAGACCGCATGGAGGCCGGTACCGCTCGGGGACGCCCAGAACCTGGCTTTCCGTTTCCAGACCAACGGCCGTTACTACACCGCACTCACCGCGAGTTTCATGGAACCGTGGCTGTTTGGAAAGAAACCCACTTCGCTCAGCCTTTCCGGTTACTATACCAGGATGACCAGTTCCGACATAACCGGCCAGTACATCCAGCTGTTCTCAACCGCCCACATGTACGAGGTCTACGGCTTCTCGGCGGGACTTGGCAACCGCCTGAAGTGGCCCGACAGCTACTTTGTGCTGTACAACAGCCTCAGCTGGCAGACTTACCGCCTTACCGACTGGCAGAATTCCTACTTCATGTTCAACGACGGAAAGTCCAACAACCTGAGCTACACCATAAGCCTCTCCAGGAATTCCACCGACCAGCAGATATACCCGAGGCAGGGCTCGGAGTTCTCCATGTCGCTTCAGATAACCCCGCCATACTCCCTGTTCCGCAAGCATTCCTACGACGCTTCCGGAAACCGCATCGCGGTTGATTCGTGGAGGGATGTCAATTACGACAACTGGACGTCGCAGCAGCGCTACAGGTGGATTGAGTACCACAAGTGGAAATTCAGCGGCGCCATCTATACCAAGCTGGTGGAGAACCTGGTGCTCATGGCCAGGGCCCAGTTCGGTTACCTTGGCTATTACAACCGCCGTTGGGGTTACTCCCCGTTCGAGTACTTCGAGGTCGGCGGCGACGGAATGTCGGGCTACAATACCTATGGTTCCGAGATCATCGCCCTCCGCGGTTACGAGAACTACTCCCTCACCCCCGTGGTGGACGCCCCTTACAGCCAGCAGGGTTACACCCGCAGCGGAAACGTCTACGACAAGTTCACCGTGGAGCTCCGTTATCCGGTGGTCCTGCAGCCTCAGTCCACGATTTTCGTCCTGGCCTTCCTGGAAGGAGGAAACTGCTGGTATGACATCCGCAAGTTCAATCCGTTCCAGATCAAGCGTTCGGCCGGAGTGGGCGTGAGGGTGTTCCTCCCGATGATCGGACTTCTGGGAATCGACTGGGGATACGGCTTTGACGATGCCACAAACGGCAAGAGCCAGTTCCATTTCCTTATCGGTCAGCAGTTCTGATTTCCTGAATTTTACCTTTTGGCCCCGAATTTGCTCATAGTGCAATTTGAATGTGAAACATAAAACACCAAGAATATGAAAAAAATCTTTTTATTCGCCCTTGCCGCGATCCTTCCGTTTGCCCTGCAGGCACAGACCAAGATCGGTCACGTCAACTTCAACGAGCTTGTGACGCTTCTTCCCGAGATGGACGGTGTCCGCGAGACCATGAACGCGGCCAACAAGGAAGCCGAGGAGACTTTCCAGGACATGTACAAGGAGTATCAGGCCAAGACCCAGGAGTATCAGCAGAAGGAATCCACCTGGTCGGCTTCCGTAAAGGAGACCAAGGCAAAGAATATCGCCGACCTTGAGGGCCGCCTGCAGGAATTCCAGCAGAATATCAGCCAGGAGCTCCAGCAACAGCAGCAGCAGCTCACCGCACCCCTCGTGCAGAAGGTACAGGACGGCATCAAGAAAATTGCCAAGGCAGCCGGTGTTACTGTTGTCCTCGACACCACCAGCATGCTGTATGTGGATGAGGCCGCCACTGTGAACCTCATGGACGCAGCCCGCAAGGAACTCGGCATTCCCGCCGACAGGACCATTGAATCACTTCAGCAGCAGATGGCTGCACAGCAGCAGAAATAAGCAGGAGAAGTATTTCCAAACAGATTTATGCAACATAGAGTCATTGACGCCAAAGATGTTGTCATAAGGTTTGCAGGAGATTCGGGAGATGGAATGCAGCTCACCGGATCTCTTTTTGCATCCATGTCAGCGGTCTACGGCAACTCCCTTTCCACCTTCCCCGACTTCCCTGCCGAGATCAGGGCCCCCAAAGGAACGGTATCCGGAGTATCCGGTTTTCAGGTCCATATCGGCAGCACTGACGTAAATACCCCCGGCGATTTCTGCGACATGCTCATCGCCATGAACCCTGCAGCCCTCAAGGCCAATGCAAAATGGCTCAAGAGGACTGCAACCGTGCTTGTAAACCAGGATGCGTTTGACGACCAGAGCCTTCTCAAGGCCGGATTCAAGGAGAATCCGTTTGACGAACTGGGTATTTCCGACAGGGACATACTCGTCGTTCCCATTTCGGAACTGACCGCCGCCAGCCTTGCGGACAGCGGGCTCGACAAGAAATCGGTGGACAAGTGCCGCAACATGTTCGTACTGGGCATGGCCTGCTTCATTTTCGACCGCCCTCTCGAGTATCTTTTCGGATATATCGAGGGCAAGTTCGGCAAGAAGCACCCCGAGATGGTGGAGCCCAACAAGAAGGTCCTTTCCGACGGTTTCAACTATGCCGCCAACCTTCAGATGGTGGCCAATACCTACCATGTCGCGCCTGCTCGGCTGGAGAAAGGCCTCTACCGGAACATAACCGGCAACCAGGCTACGGCCTGGGGACTTATGGCCGCGGCCGGGAAGGCGGGGCTTCCGCTTTTCTGCGGTTCTTATCCCATAACCCCCGCTACTGCGATCCTGGAGGAGCTTGCCTTGCATAAATATTTGAACGTCAAGACCATGCAGGCCGAGGACGAGATTGCCGGAATATGCACCGCCATAGGTGCCGCCTATGCCGGGAACCTTGCGGTTACAACCACTTCGGGCCCCGGACTCTCGCTCAAGAGCGAGGCCCTGGGACTTGCCGTGATGACCGAACTGCCGCTGGTGGTGGTGGATGTCCAGAGGGCGGGTCCTTCAACCGGAATCCCCACCAAGACCGAACAGACCGACCTGAACCAGATCCTGTACGGCCGTAACGGGGAATGCCCCGTGGTTGTGGTGGCTCCGCATTCACCGGCCCACTGCTTCGATGCGGCATTCGACGCCGCCAAGATTGCACTGGAGCACATGGTCCCCGTGGTGGTTGCGTCGGAAGGCTTCCTGGGGAACGGTTCCGAACCGTGGAGGATTCCTTCAATGGCTGATTATCCTGAGATCAGGCCCCCGTTTGCAAAGAGTGCAGAAGGCGGTTTCAAGCCCTTCCAAAGGGACCCGCAGACCCTCGTCAGGGAATGGGCCATCCCCGGACAGAAAGGCTTTGAACACCGCGTGGGCGGCCTTGAGAAGGACCATAACGGGGTGCTTTCCTCCGATCCCCAGGTCCATGAGACCATGGTACGGGAGAGGGCGGAGAAGATCCGCCGGATAGCATCCGTAATACCTCCGCTGGAGGTGAAGGGCCCGGAAAAGGGAAAACTGCTGGTGGTCGGCTGGGGCGGCACCTTCGGCCACATCCTTTCCGCCGTTGAAGAGGCCTGGGAAAAGGGCCTGGAAGTAAGCTTCGCCCACTTCGACTACATAAACCCGCTCCCGGCCAACACGGCCGCGGTCCTTTCCGGATTCGACAAGGTCCTCGTATGCGAACTTAACAGCGGGCATTTCGCCGGATGGCTCAGGAACAGTTTCCCTGAGCTCAAGTACCTGCAGTGCAACAAGGTACAGGGCCAGCCTTTCCTGGTTCAGGAAATATTGGAGGCAATTGAAAAAGCTTTAGAGGAGGCATAGAGATGGCAGAAGTATATACTTTCAAGGATTTCAAGAGCGACCAGGAGGTACGCTGGTGCCCCGGTTGCGGCGACCATGCAATCCTGGCGGCCCTCCAGAGGGCATTGCCCGAAGTAAGCGCCTCCCTGGGAAAGACCCGGGAACAGTTCGTGGTGGTATCCGGGATCGGTTGCTCTTCCAGGCTTCCGTATTATATGAACACCTACGGTTTCCACAGCATTCACGGTCGCGCCCTGGCTGTCGCTACCGGTATAAAGGTGGCGAACCCCTCGCTCTGCATCTGGGTCGCCAGCGGTGACGGCGATGCCCTCGCAATAGGCGGAAACCATTTCATCCACGCCATCAGGAGGAACATCGACATCAACGTAATCCTCTTCAACAACCGCATTTACGGTCTCACCAAAGGCCAGTATTCTCCCACGTCCAAGTTCGGGATGATTACCAAGACGTCGCCTTACGGCACTGTGGAACATCCGTTCAATCCCGGCTCGCTTGCACTTGGCGCAAAGGGAAATTTCTTTGCCAGGAGCATCGACACTGAACTCAAGCTCAACGGGGAGATAATGGTGGCTGCAGCGATGCACAAGGGCACCTCGGTCATGGAAATGCTCACCAACTGCGTGATTTTCAATAACGGATCGCACACTGAGATATCTGACCGGTCAGTGAAGGAAGACAGGACCATCGTCCTGCGTCACGGGGAGAAGATGATATTCGGCAAGGACCGGAACAGGGGCCTTATCCTGGACGGTCGCCATCTCAAGGCGGTTACCATCGGCGAGGACGGAATCACCATGGATGATATCCTTGTCCATGATGCCACCAGCCCCGACGCAGGTCTCCATACCATGCTCGCAGAGATGGCGTATCCCGACATGCCTGTGGCACTGGGAATAATCCGGAATGTGGAGAGCGTTACATACGACAAGGCCCTGGTGGACCAGATGGAGCAGGTTTCGGCCAAGGCCCGGATCCACTCCATGGACGACCTTCTCCGCAGCGGCAGCGTATGGGAAGTAAAATGAAACCAACTACATAACATATAACATTACATCATGAGAACAACCGAAATAATGGCCTCCCTGCAGGCCAAATACGGCGACCAGAAGGAATTCCTCCAGGCTGTCCGTGAAGTTCTTGAATCAATTGAAGACGTTTACAACCAGCATCCTGAATTCGAGGCGGCGAGGATAGTGGAGAGGCTTGTGGAGCCCGACCGCATCTTCACCTTCAAGGTCACCTGGGTCGATGACGAGGGTGACATCCAGGTCAATACCGGATACCGTGTCCAGTTCAACAATGCAATAGGCCCGTACAAGGGAGGCCTCCGTTTCCATCCCTCGGTAAACCTTTCCATACTGAAGTTCCTCGGCTTTGAGCAGACCTTCAAGAACAGCCTTACCACCCTTCCGATGGGCGGCGGCAAGGGCGGCTCCGACTTCAACCCCAAGGGCAAGTCCGACGCCGAGATCATGCGTTTCTGCCAGGCTTTCATGCTTGAACTGTGGCGCAACATCGGTCCCGACATGGACGTCCCCGCCGGTGACATCGGCGTGGGCGGCCGCGAGATAGGCTTCCTCGAGGGAATGTACAAGAAACTCACCCGCGAGCACAACGGCGTGCTTACCGGAAAGGGCCTGCAGTTCGGCGGTTCCCTCATACGCCCCGAAGCAACCGGCTTCGGCGCCGTTTACTTTGTCCAGCACATGCTCCACGAGAAGGATCCCAACCTCTCCCTCGAAGGCAAGACCGTCGCCATCTCCGGCTTCGGAAACGTGGCCTGGGGCGCTGCCACAAAGGCTACCCAGCTGGGTGCCAGGGTAGTGGCCATCTCCGGCCCCGACGGCGTCATATACAATCCTGAAGGCATGACAAAGGAGAAACTGGACTACATGCTCGAGCTCCGCGCTTCCAACAACGACGTGGTGGCCCCGTTCGCACAGAAGTTCCCCGATGCCACTTTCATCCCCGGCAAGAAGGCCTGGAGCGTAAAGTGCGACATCGCCCTTCCTTGCGCCTTCCAGAACGAGATGAGCGCCGCTGATGCCGAGGAGCTCCTTGCAAACGGCACCTGGCTGTGCGCCGAGGTTTCCAATATGGGCTGCCAGCCCGGAGCCATCGAGGCTTTCCAGAAAGCCCGCATCCTGTTCGCCCCCGGAAAGGCGGTGAACGCCGGCGGCGTGGCTACTTCCGGCCTTGAGATGACCCAGAACGCCATGCACATCAGCTGGACCGCGCGTGAGGTGGACGAGAAGCTCCACACCATCATGGATTCCATCCACGCTTCCTGCGTCAAGTACGGCACCCAGAGCGACGGTTACATCAATTACGTCAAGGGCGCCAACGTGGCCGGCTTCATGAAGGTGGCCGAAGCCATGCTCGCACAAGGGGTGATATAGGTATCATTTCAATACAAACGGAAATTCCCGGTCAATTGAGACCGGGAATTATCGTTTTATGTTGTGAACCAGTTCCTTACAGGTTGAACTTTGCGAGGAGCAGGATCCTGTGGTTGCCCACCCAGTGGGTGTTTTCAGGGATGGCACGGGCCGTAAGGTTCGTGCCATATTCGACCATGGTATAGTCATACTCCAGACCGAACTGCATCCTGCCGAGGTTGTAAAGCAGGGTGGGGGTGAAGCGGACCATCTGCCTAATATTCTTGAACCCGTTGCCGCTGAAGAAGATGTTGGAACAGCCTTTTTCAACAAGATAATTGGCATTGGGGTCTGTCATCTCGATAATATCCTTGGAAGTTCCCAGGTTCCGATGATAGCCCACCATACCGAGGACCTGAAGTTTCTTTCCGTACTGTGCGGAAATGAATGACACAGAGGAGTTTATGGGGGTGTATTCCATGGAAGCCCCGTCATCCATGACACCGGTTACTGCATAGCCGCCGTTGAGCTGCATCCATTCTCCGCCCTGAGCCAGGATAGTCTTTGCCTTGAGCTGGAAGGAACCCTTGGTGTACTGGGCAAAGGCGAAGGGACTGATCTCGGTTAGCCAGTCGGTATACTTGACGGTTCTTGCTCCTTCCGGACCGGTGAGTAGGGCATAACCGTACTGGGGGCGGATGTTCATTATGGAAACGCCAACCCTTCCGATGAAGCCTTCAGCCTTGGCTGAAAATCCGGCGTAGAATTCGGGGAGTCCGTGCCTCATGTATTTGTTGGAGGCTCCGGCAGGGCCGGCACTGCGGTACTGCAGGTGGGAAATGGCTGCAGCAGTGAGGGTTACGTGGGAGCCGAAGGATGCGTTGAACTGGATCTGGGCGCTACGGTTGAACGGTGAGAACGGGGCTCCGGTTTCAAGGTTGATTCCGTGCACCAGGTCCGCTGCCATAGGGTGCCAGGTCTGGCCGATAAGGAGGTCCAGGTTGGTGGTGCCTTTTTTCCCTAGTTCGGACCAGCCGAGTTTTACGAAGGCCTGCCTCATCCTGAAGGTTCCGGTGTTGCCGCTGCTGTTGAGGCAGTAGAAATCGCTTTCAATCTTTCCGGTTATGGAAGTGTTTCCTATCTTGTACCCCAGGATATCGAGTCCCAGGCGGGTGGAGATAGCCTGGAAGTTCCAGGAGGGGACTGAATTCGACGGCCCTGCGGTACCGGTCTTGTCCTCGTCCAGGGGAATGAAGAAGAACATGTCTTCAGCAAGGGATTTGGTTGCCCTTGAGTCAAAGAAGGCGTAGCTACGGATAAAGCCGTAAGGCTTGAAATGATACTGTATTTCTTCCTTGATTGCCTGTTTGGTCTCACGTCCTGCCGCCGAGGCTGTCATGGAAACGAAGGCCATCATTGCGGCCATCGCCAAAAAAAACTTTTTCATCTGGTTTTGGTTTTACTCATGTGCAGCAAAGTTAACGTTTTATTTTCTAATAAAGAAAATATGCTTAAATTTGCGCCGCTTTTAACACCACAGACTTATTTTATCAAACCAATAATGGCTAATAGCAAACTAAACCTGAAGTATTGTGTCTATCTTCCCATAGTGTTGATTATCACAATCTTCCTCTGGGCCGTCCCCACGAGTTTCTTTGGAATAGACGCCCTGACAGTAGTACAGCAGAGGGTTATAGCACTCTTCGTCTTCGCTGCCCTCATGTGGATATTCGAGATCATCCCAAACTGGTCTACCTCGCTGCTGGTCATTGTCATTTCACTTCTGACAGTATCCAACAAGGGAATCGGCCTGTTCTGCGATCCGCAGTACGGCAGCCTCGTGCCTTACGCCAGGATCATGTCGTCGATGGCCGACCCTGTGGTCATGCTCTTCCTGGGCGGTTTCGTCCTCGCCATCATGGCGGAGAAGTACGGTCTTGACGTCACCCTCGCAAGGGCCCTGCTGAAGCTCTTCGGCACCAAGCCTGAAATCGTCCTCCTGGGCTTCCTGCTGATGATTTCAGTATTCTCCATGTTCATGTCCAACACCGCTACCGCGGCCATGATGCTCGCCCTCCTCACTCCGGTTCTTTCCAAGCTCCCGGCCGACGACAAGGGCAAGGTCGGACTTGCGCTGTCCATCCCCGTGGCAGCCAACCTCGGCGGCATCGGAACGCCCATCGGAACGCCTCCCAACGCCACCGCAAAGGGTGCGCTCGAGCAGGCCGGAATCGACATTTCCTTTGGCGAGTGGTGCGTTCACATGATCCCTTACGTAATCATAATGATTCTCCTCGCCTGGATCATCCTCAGGCTGTTCTTCCCCTTCAAGACCAAGAAACTGGTCCTTGAGATTCCCCAGAGCAACAAGAAGAAAGACTGGAAACTCTACGTGGTGTGGGTCACCTTCGTGGGGACCATCCTCCTCTGGGCCACCGAGCAGATCACCCATATCAACTCCAATATAGTGGCCCTGATACCGCTTGGCGTATTCACCGCCACCGGGCTCTTTGGCAAGGAGGAGATAAAGGAAATCAACTGGAACGTGCTGTGGCTCGTCGCCGGCGGCTTCTGCCTTGGCTACTGCCTGCAGGACACCGGCCTGGCCAAGGTGCTCATCCAGGCCATCCCGTTCGGAAGCATGAAGGTTTGGGTGGTGCTTGTAGTTGCGGGTCTCGTATGCTACCTGCTCTCCAACTTCATCTCCAATTCCGCCACTGCAGCCCTCCTCATCCCGATCCTCATCGTGGTGGCCAGCGGCATGGCCGATCCCGCCGCCGCAAACAACGCCCAGTTCCTGGCGATGGGCGGCACCCAGGCAATGATAGTATTCATTGCGGTGTGCGCCTCCATAGCCATGCTGTTCCCCATTTCAACTCCTCCCAATGCAATTGCTTCGGCAACCGGGATGGTGGAGACAAGGGACATGACGAAGGTGGGCCTTATAATCGGCTTCATCGGCTTCATCCTGGGATACTTCTGGCTTACAAAGCTCTTCCCGTTCAGCTGAGTTTTAGCGCTTGACCATGAAACCAAGAATCACAGCCATTCTCTTTTGCCTGATCATTTCCGCTGCGTCCCTTCACGCGGCGGATTACGACGTCCGTAAGTTCGGCGCCAAGGGTGACGGCATCAAAATGAATACGGAGGCTATCCAGAAGGCGATCGACGCCTGTACGAAGGCGGGAGGCGGCCGGGTTGTCCTGACGGACGGGGTTTATCTGACCGGCCCGGTCCGGCTCAAGGACGGAGTCGATCTCCACATCGACGGAACGGCGAAGCTCCTTGCTTCCCCGGATATCCAAGACTATCCGGACTGGAAGGACGTCAAGCATGTCAACAGCGAAAACCTGCCCCGGGGCAACCGGAACGCCTGCCTTATCTTTGCCGACGAGGCGGAGCGGATCTCCATCACGGGTCGCGGGGTCATCGACGGGAATGGTACATACCACATCGAGAAAGTGGACAAGCCGACCAATGCGGGCGGATGGTCCTATAAACGGAAATATCCCAATGAGAAGACGTTGCCGCGGGTGGTCTTTTTTGCCGGATGCAAGGATGTCCTGCTCGAGGACGTGACCATGACCAACCAGCCTTCGGGCTGGAGTTACTGGATCCATGACTGCGACCGCGTCACAATCCGGGGCTTGCAGATCCTGGCTGACCTTTCGTATCCCAACAACGACGGAATCCACCTCAACTGCTCCCGGGACGTGACCGTTTCCGACTGCCACATCGAGACCGGGGACGACAGCATCATCATCCGCGCCAACAGCCGATCGCTCAAGGAGAACAAGCCGATGGAACGGGTTACGGTCACCAACTGCGTCCTGCGCTCCCGCTGCTACGGCATCCGCATCGGGTACAGCGACGACGGAGTCATGCGGAACTGTACCTTCTCCAACCTCGTCATCACGGAATCGCGCGACGGAATCGGCTTCACACTGCCCAATTCCCCGTATCCGCGGAACCATGACTTCGGACGGGAAGATTCGCTGGTCGAGGACATGCTCTTCTCGAACATCGTGATGGACGGCATCTATGGAAAGCCCATCGTCTCAATCATGGGGGAGAAGGCCCGGATCGAGGCCGTACGGAACATCCATTTCTCCAACGTCCATGCGAAGGGGAAACATTTCCCCGTCTTCCACGGCCGGGAAGCGAATCCGCTCCAGAACTTCACCTTTGACAATTGCAGTTTCGTCCGGGAGGCCGCTCCCGACCAGAAAGAGCCCGAAATCTTCCAGTATGTCCAAGGCTTCCAGTTCAATGCGACTACCTTCTCGGCGAAAGTAATCCAACCAGAATAGGAACGATTCGGATTTGTCCGACTTTTATGGATGCTTCCGCTGGAATGCGGCTCTGGTCTAATTGACCCGGAGGCGGCGGCCGATCTGGAGTGTGGTGGTGGGCTTTATGCCGTTGAGGCGGCAGAGCGTATTCACCGTGGTGCCGTGTTTCCTGGCTATGCTGGAGAGGGTTTCTCCGGAGCGTACGGTGTGGTAACGGATAGCGGCCCTTGCAGCTGCCTCCCTGGCGGCTGCCTCCTTCTTGGCCTTCTCCTCGGCAGCGATGCGGTCGGCCTCGTCACCCTCGGCGATGACATCCTCGTCGTCGTCCTGCTGGAAGTAGCGGCAGCCGGGGCTGAACCAGCTCCTCTTGAGGCGGAACAACCTGTGCCTGAGGACTCCGGTGTTGAAATCGATCAGCCACATAGGGTCGAAGGACAGGCCCTTGTAGCGGGTCTCAAAGTGCAGGTGCGGGCCCGAGGAACGGCCGGTGGAGCCGCCCAGGGCGATCACGTCGCCGGCATGTACCCAGTCGCCTGGCTTTACCTTGCTTTCCTTCAGATGCCCGTAGAAGGTCTCCAGCCCGTTGGCGTGGCGTATGATGATAAGGTTGCCGTAGCCTCCGGTGTAATCCGAGACCCTGACCTTGCCGTCGAAAGCTGCGTACACGGGAGTCCCCGTGGGGTAGGGAAGGTCGATCCCGGTGTGGCGGCGCCCGTGGCGGTAACCGTAGCGGGAGGAGAACTGTGTCTTGTTGGGGCAGCAGTAGGAGTCCAGGGTGTCCACCACCCACAGGGTCCATTCGGCAGGAAGCTGGTCCTCGGTGATCCGGTAGGGATTGGTGGTCTCGGTATTCCAGTTTTCCTTGAATACCTTTTCCTTGTCAAGCACCGAGGGGTCCCTCATGTACTGCCAGGTATTGTTGCTGTAAAGGATGACCTTCACTGCGGGATTCCCGGTGTCGAGGGTGTCGGCATACGGGGTTGACGTACTCTTTGCCGAGGCAACCGGCTGCTTTCCGAATTCCTTGCGGAGAGAGTCTGTGACGGCGTTTGTCTGTGCACTGGCCGATACGGCGAGTATGAGCGATATTGCTGTTGCTGTTATCCTTGTCATTTTCTACATAGTTGCACCGAAGTCCTTGAACAGCAGGTTCTTGGTGAGTTCTACCTTTTCCTTGAGCAGGCTTTCGGAAGAGGCCTCGCACAGGAAACGGAGATAGGGTTCGGTGTTGGAAGGGCGGATGTTGAACCACCAGTCGGGGAATTCCACCCTGTATCCGTCAAAGTCCATGAAGGCTGTGGGCTTCTCCTTGGAGGTGAAGAAATCGCGGACGGCATCCATCGCGCCGGCCTTGTCCTCAACCCTGAAGTTGATCTCGCCGGAGTTCTGGTACCTGACGATTTCGGCGATGGCCTGGCTGAGGGTCTTGCCTTCCTTCTTGAGGTCGGCCACGATACCCAGGACTATCATCGAGGCCAGAAGGCCGCTGTCGCTGTAGAAGAAGTCGCGGAAGTAGAAGTGTCCTGCGAGCTCTCCGCCCCAGATTCCGTCTATCTCGCGAAGCTTGGCGGCGGCAAAGGCACGTCCCACCTTCCAGGTGTGCATCTTGCAGCCCATGGGCTCCAGATACTCCCCGACGGCTTTGGAGGAACGTATATCCTGCAGCACCAGGCCCTTGAGGCCCCTTTCGCCCACATAATAGCGGCCCATCAGGGCAATCAGGAGGTCGGGAGAGATGAACCTGCCTTTCTCGTCAACGAACACGACCCTGTCGGCGTCGCCGTCGTAGATGACTCCGGCATCGGCCTTTACTTCGCGAACCAGGTTCTCCAGGGGAACCACATTGGCCTCGATAAGTGGATTGGGCTCGTGGTTGGGGAAGCGTCCGTCCATGGTGTCAAAGATGTAATGGACATTGCCGCCGGTACCGAAAATCTCCTTGGCAAAGAGGTTCGACATGCCGTTGGAGAGGTCCATGGCGATGGTGATTCCGGAAAGGTCCTTTGCGAACTTGCGCATGAAATTCAGATAATCGTCGAGGATATCCTTTTCGTAGACCTTGCCGCGTACCTTGGCCACGGGGGTGGGCTCACCCTCGTCGATCCACTGCTTGATATATTTCAGGCCGGCATCGTAACCGACTGCCTGGGCGTCTGTCGTAGAGACCTTCATGCCGTTGTAGATGGCGGCATTGTGCGATGCGGTAATCTGCACGGAGGCGTTGAACCCGAAATTGGCCGTGCCGAAATATACCATCGGCGTCGAGCTGAGCCCGATGTCATATACGTCCGCTCCGGCGTCGTTGATGCCCTTGACCACGGCGTCGTGCACCTCCGGAGAGGAAACGCGGCAGTCGCGTCCCACAAGCACCTTGTCGGCCTTCAGCAGGCGGGGAATGAAATATCCGATCTTGTAAGCGGTCTCGCGGTCCCAGTCTTTGCCGTAGATTCCGCGTATGTCATAAGCGTGAAATGCTCCCATGATATGTGGTTGTTAAATTATGTCAAGTCCACAAAGTTACAAAAATTATTATATATTTGTAAGACGTAGAACAAAAGTCATCGTCCGGTATGTTCAGGATATCTATAGACCAAGCTGATAAAAAGCCTATTTACAAGCAGTTGCTGGACCAGCTGGAAACTGCCATACGCAGCGGAGTACTGTCGTCAGGCGATCTGCTGCCATCCATGTCGGTCCTGTCTTCGGAGACCGGCATTTCCAGGGAGACCGTCAAGAAGGTGTACGGGATCCTCTCCGGGAAGGACCTTGTGGTGGCAAAGCAGGGAAAGGGTTTCTATGTGGCCGACCCGGCCGACGGCGCAAAGCCCAGGATTCTCCTCCTGTTCGACAAGTTCAGCATCTACAAGCAGGTGATTTACAATTCCTTCGTGCATACCCTGGAGGGTAAGGCCGAGTTCGTGATCCTCACCCACAACCAGAGTCTGGACCTGCTGGAATTCTATCTCGACAACTATCTTGGCAAGTTCGACTACTATGTGGTGACCCCGCATTTCCCGCTTGACGAGGCGTCGCAGAAGAGGGCCGTCAAGCTGGTCTCGCGGATTCCCAACCGCAAACTCATACTGCTGGACCGCCTGCTCCCTGGCTTCCAGGGCAACTTCGGGTCGGTGTACCAGGATTTTGAAAACGACATCTACTACGGACTTGCCCAGGGACTGGACCAATGGCCCAAGACGTCTTCGCTGAGGGTCATAACCATGCCCCAGTCGCTCTACGGCCAGTTTATCCGGAGGGGAGTGGAACGCTTCTGCAGCGAGTTCTCGATTCCGGTGGAGTTCCTTACCGGGGCCCCGTCGCAGGTGAACCGGGGCGACACCTTCCTGGTGCTCAACTCCCAGCTGGACTACGGCCTGGTGGAACTGTCCAGGATAATACGTTCCAATGACCTGAAGATAGGGTCGGATGTGAGGATCATCTCCTATAACGAATACTATATCAATGAGATAGTACTCGACGGACTGACCACCGTATCGGCCGATTTCGTGCAGATGGGGCGTGAGGCGGCCAGGATGATCCTGGACAGGAACCTGTCCAAAGTGCACTGCGACTTCAAGATGGTCCGCCGCAATACTTTCTGATCACTTCAGCTTGGAAGCATAGCGGGGGTGTACTTTCCCCTTAGTGATATTCTGCAGCTTGCCGGAGAGCATCTTGCGGCGGATGGGTGCCACATGGTCGGTGAACATGTCGCCGTCGAGGTGCGACATCTCGTGCTGGACCATCCTGCAGGCAAATTTGTCGAAGGTCTCGGTGACCTTGTTGAACGACTCGTCGTAATACTCCACCGTTATCTTTGCGGGGCGGACCACGTCGGCGAAGATACCGGGAATGCTGAGGCAGCCCTCGGAGTAGGTGTTCTTCTCCCTGCTTTCCTCCACCACCACCGGATTGATCATGGTGCGGCGGAATCCCTTCAGGTAGTCGTAGACGTCGGTCATTTCCGTCCCGTCCACAATCAGCACCCTTGAGGAAACGCCCACCTGGGGAGCCGCCAGGCCGCAACCCTCGGCTTTCGCGAGGGTTTCCTTCATGTTGGCCACCAGGGCCGAAATCTCTTCTTTCTTTTCAAGGTCGGCTTCCGCGGCCCTCTGGCGTAGGACTTCGGAGCCGTACAGATAAATTGGCAGTATCATTTTCCTATCGTCTTTTCCTGGTTACGTTCCTGGACAGGGAGGGAGGGACCGACAAGGGGTCCACCGCCGCGGACCCGTTTCCGGTGCGGTCGAGGTAGCCCTGCAGGATGATGGCCGCGCTGAGCCGGTCGACCGAGGCCTTGTCCCTGCGGCGCGAGGCCTTCATCCCTCCGTCAATCATGGCCCTGTGGGCCAGGACAGAGGTGAAC
>JAEEGL010899367.1_pt1 | contig 26907 bp, 25 predicted proteins | sample 9134231 | NCBI WGS metagenome assembly JAEEGL01 (sample SAMN16246548, study PRJNA631951) | gut metagenome | biome: gut microbiome; feature: rumen; material: fiber-attached | host: Bos | place: Iran: Karaj | collected 2018-10 | reverse complement strand
TGCCCGCAAATAGAACGGTTCATCATACTCTACGTGCATTACTGAGCGGCGCTTCTCCCCGGATAGCTTCCTGAAGGGTGACCGTCTGATCTCTCCTGCATCCTCCAACTCGCTGAAGAAGGCTTTCAGAGCTAGCAAATCGCTTACTACGGTATTGTTCTTACACCGTTTCTTGGGCGGCCGACGTCCACCGCCAGAAGGATAGAGATTAGGGTATAACGGGACGTATTTATACTCATCTCGGACGAATTGCCGATATTCCAGCAGCAAAGAGGAATCGAATTCCCGGGCCGATATTCCTGTGAGCCCGTTAATTACCAGGAAGCGCCAGAGTTTCCGGGCTTTACTTTGTAACTGAGTATACCGGGACTCCCCTGCCACGCCTACCTTGTGAATTTCCTCCACATAGCGAAGATACCGGCCGTACATAGGTTCGCGCACACTATTTACTGTCTGTACCATTCTATTCTGCAACACCCTCCCCACTTGCATCTCGAAGATCCGGTCGTTCATATCCATTCGCTTCAGTTGCATTAGTGTGTATGCTTTGCACATAGCCAGTTTATGAATCTCGAGTTTATCCCGTAACACTTGATTCCGTTCTGCTTCGTGAGGCAATGCCTCGATTCCGGTTGAGTGATAAAATGTTTGCGCGCCGTCTTCCAAACGGAAGACAATAACCGGGGCCACCCCTTGGGCAGTCCCGGAACAAATTGTTATTGTTTCCATAGCTTTTCCCTTTGTGTGTGAAGTTACGTGCTTCACTACGGAAAAGCAAATTCGCGGTTATTCCGCCCCCGAATAACCAAATCCCCAAGACTAATCAAATATGAAACAACTAATCGTTACAGTTGCTTTATTATTGTTATCCGCACTTACATCCTTCGCCCAGAAGAAAGACTATACCCAATACAACGTAGTCGCCCAGGCAAAGGATGTCACAATCATAGTAAAAGATAACGATTACCGAATGGTGGTTGGTCAACTGAAGAAGCCCAAGACCGTCTTCTTCCTGGGTTTTTCAAAAGAGGAAGCCGCCCGAAAATTCCATCATCTGTTAGAGCAGGTCGATAACAAGAAGTACTCCAGTAACTATCGCCAGATAAGATTCTGCGGAGCCAATCTTCAAATGACGACTCCTGATATAAAGGCCGATGATGTCATTTATAGCTTTGTATTGGCAGATAAAAACGTGAGGTATACGCTGAATAAAAGTGATATCGTGAGTTTTATTGATTTACTATAATATCATACTATGAAAATTGCAGTCGCAGGAACCGGATACGTCGGACTCAGTATAGCCACCCTCTTGGCGCAGCACAATGAGGTGGTAGCTGTAGACGTTATCCCCGAGAAGGTAGAAAAACTCAACAACAGAATCAGTCCCATTCAAGACGAGTACATAGAGAAGTACCTGGCTGAGAAGCCCCTTAACCTCAAGGCCACGCTCGATGGTGAGAGTGCATATAGGGATGCGGACTTTGTTGTTATTGCTGCCCCTACTAACTATGACTCCCAGAAGAATTTCTTCGATACGTCCCATGTGGAGGAAGTGATTGACCTTGTGCTTAAGGTCAACCCCAACGCCGTAATGGTAATCAAGTCCACCATTCCCGTGGGGTATACCCGCAGCCTTTATGTCAAGTATGCGGCCAAGGGCGTGACCAAGTTCAATCTTCTCTTCTCTCCGGAATTTCTTCGTGAGAGCAAGGCTCTCTATGATAACCTTTATCCTTCCCGTATCATTGTAGGTGTTCCTAAGATGATGGGAGAAGAATACAAGGAAGAGAATGAGGCCATCAGGAAACTGACTAACGTAGAATGGCTCACGGAGAAGGCCCAGCAGTTTGCCAAACTCCTGCAGGAAGGTGCCATCAAAGAAGACGTCCCCACGCTCTTTATGGGTATGAAGGAGGCCGAAGCCGTCAAACTCTTTGCCAACACCTATCTGGCATTAAGAGTCAGCTACTTCAACGAACTGGATACCTATGCCGAAGTCAAAGGCCTGGATACCCAAGCCATCATCGAAGGCGTTGGTCTTGATCCGCGTATTGGCACCCACTACAACAACCCCAGCTTCGGATACGGTGGTTATTGCCTTCCCAAGGATACCAAGCAGCTTCTTGCCAACTATGCCGATGTCCCCCAGAACATGATGTCTGCCATAGTTGAGAGTAACCGCACGCGTAAGGATTACATAGCCGACCGGGTACTAGAAAAAGCCGGTTACTACACCGGCTCCAGTAACTATGACGCCGCAAGAGAAAAAGACATAGTGGTAGGCGTCTACCGTCTCACTATGAAGTCTAATTCCGACAACTTCCGCCAGAGTGCCATCCAGGGCATTATGAAGCGTATCAAAGCCAAGGGAGCGGAGGTTATTATTTATGAGCCCACGCTTAAGGATGGAGAGACTTTCTTTGGAAGCAAGGTGGTGAACGACCTTGCCACCTTCAAAGCCCAGAGCGATGCCATTATCGCAAACCGATACGACGCGTGCCTGGACGATGTACAGGAGAAGGTTTATACAAGGGACATTTTTAAAAGAGACTAAAGAATTCCCATCGATAAAACTGGGTGGCGTCCCCCCACAGCCTACGCAGACGCAACTGCTCTGGAAAAAGACTTTGGATTCACGCCGAAGATAACTCTCAGAGTAGGAATGCGAAAGTTCGCAGAATGGTACAAGGAGTATTACGAGTAAGATGCGGCCTCTCTACCAGCACCCGCAATATGATTCGTAAGATTTGGCCGTACCAGCTCCCCAATATGGACCCTGAGACCTTAGCCAAGCTGGTGTTCTGCTTCGAGAACGACCCTGAGCGGAGCGATGGCATTATCTCCGGCGCACAAGATAGCATTGGTATCTGTATACCCGGCCTCTGCCGCCACTATTATAACAACCGCTTCTGGCCCGAGAAGATTGAGACCTGCTATGATGAGGACATCCTCTGCTGGCTAGAGCACCATCTGGTGATGATACCTATGGAGCCCAGCCGCCCCGTTTGCTCTGTGGTAGAGGGCAAGGATATCACCGAAGCTAAGGTGAAAGCCTTGACCAAGACAGCAGATGATTGCTGGCAGGCCATTATGCAGAAAGACCTTACCGCCTTTGCCCGTGCTTATTAGGACAGCTTCAATGCCCAGACCGCTATGTCCCCTGCTATGATTCAGGGCTGTGTGCAGAGCTATATTGATGCTTATAAGGATAAGGTATTAGCCTGGAAGATGCCCGGAGCTGGTGGCGGTGGATATTTGGCGTGTGTGGTGGAGGATGCGGAAGCCTTTGTGCAGGCTAATCCAGAGGCCATCCGCCTCACGATTCACAGGCCCGGGATGTAAACAGTAAGCTGTAAGCAGTAAACGGTAAACTAACAATATGAAGAGATTTTGCCAGACTTTGACATTAGTCAATGACGAAAAGAAAATCGCTGAATACTGCGAGGCTCACAAGCACGTGTGGCCAGAGATTATTCAAGGCCAGCGTGAGGTAGGCATCCTTGATATGCAGATTTACCGTCACGGTCGCCAGCTCTTTATGATTTGCGACACTGTGGACGACTTTGACTGGGAGCGTGATATGGCGCGTTTGGCCACCCTTCCCAGGCAAGCAGAATGGGAGGCTTATGTGAGCCAATTCCAGGGCTGTAAGGCAGATGCAAGGAGTGATGAGAAATGGCAATTGATGGATAGGATCTTTTAATTGGACGTAAACAGTAAATTGAAAATTAACAGTTAACAAGTTAACACCCGCTACAGGCACATTTGCGGGACAAGCCCGCAAAAGAGCCTTCCGCTAAGGAAGCGGTACAGCCCAATGGCCGCTGGCGCGTCCATCCGGCTGTGGATAATCTAAGCGGCAAAGCCGCAATTTAACATTTGCGGCAATGAATGCAACAGGACATACGCGCAACTTGTTGCAACCAATGACAGCAGGCTTTTGTAGTCTTCCGCACAGTTGCATAGCCTGCATGTCTTGCCGCAAGTAAACTAAGAAAATCATTTATAGAGTAATAATATTATGTCAGTATTTAAAGACAAAGTCCTTCTTATAACAGGGGGCACAGGAAGTTTTGGTAATGCGGTTCTCCGCAGATTCTTAGACAGTGACATCAAAGAGATTCGTATTCTTTCAAGAGACGAGAAGAAACAAGATGACATGCGTCATTTCTTGCAGGCAAACCGTTCTGATGTGGCTCACAAAGTTAAGTTCTTCATTGGTAACGTTCGCCAGCGTGAGGCCGTAGACTTTGCAATGGATGGCGTGGATTATGTTTTTAGTGCAGCTGCACTGAAACAGGTTCCTTCTTGCGAGTTCTTTCCTATGGAAGCTGTTCGTACCAATGTGGAAGGAACAAATAATGTGTTACTTTCCGCTATTGCTCACGGAGTAAAGAATGTGGTAGTATTGAGTACGGATAAGGCAGCCTATCCCATCAACGCTATGGGTATTTCCAAGGCTATGATGGAAAAAGTGGCTATTGCTCAGGGGCGCGCCCTAGGCGTTGGTGCAAAGACTACTATTTGCTGCACCCGTTATGGTAATGTGATGGCAAGCCGTGGTTCTGTGATTCCTCTTTGGGTAGAGCAGATGATGGAAGGTAAACCAATCACTATTACAGACCCCAATATGACCCGCTTTATGATGACCTTAGACGATGCTGTGGATTTGGTAATCTATGCGTTTACCCATGGTGAAAATGGGGACTTGTTTGTTCAGAAGGCACCTGCCGCAACTCTTGATGTACTTGCAGAGGCATTGAAGCAAACTTACGCCAAGATTAATCCAAAGTATGGTGAGACAGAGGTGAAGGTCATTGGTACCCGCCATGGTGAAAAACTGTACGAGACGCTGGTAACACGTGAAGAGATGGCAAAGGCTATTGATATGGGCGGCTACTACCGTATCCCTTGTGATAACCGAGACTTGAACTATGACAAGTTCTTCACCGAAGGTGATCATAAGGTAGAGCAAGTTGAGGAATATCATTCTCACAATACCAAGCGTTTGGATGTTGAGGGCATGAAGGAACTGCTCCTGAAGTTGAACTTCATCCGTGAAGACCTTGGTTTGCAGCCTCGTGCAAAGGCTCGTGACTATCGTAGTGAGTAATTGTTTTGATTATAAAAAGATAATAAATATGAAATTCTTTATTTGTGGTTGCAACGGTATGGCCGGTCATACTATTAGCTTATATCTTCAGGAACAAGGACATGAGGTTTATGGTTTTGACCTCCAGGAGTCAAAACTCATCAAGAGCTTTGCCGGCAATGCTTTCGATACTGAGACTATTGCTCGTGTAATCAAAGAAGGCAACTATGATACAGTTATAAATTGCATTGGTGTATTGAACCAGTTTGCAGAGAATAATCATGCGTTGGCTGCTTTCTTGAATAGCTATTTCCCGCATTTCTTGGCAAAGACTACCGAGGGTACAGACACTCAGGTCATTCATATGACCACAGACTGTGTGTTCTCGGGCAAGAAAGGCTCCTACACAGAACATGACCTGCGGGATGGTGAGACTTTCTATGACAGAAGCAAAGCCCTTGGTGAACTGGATGATGAGAAAAACCTTTCTTTACGCAACTCTATTGTGGGTGCGGACATCAACCCTAAGGGCATTGGTCTGCTGAACTGGTTTATGAATAACACCTTAGATGAACATCCCGTAGTGAATGGCTTTACCAAAGCTATGTGGACTGGTCAATGTACTTACCAGTTGGCAAAGACTATGGAGGCAGCAGCAAAGGAGCGTGCTCACGGTTTGGTGAATGCAGTACCTGATACAGATATCTCTAAGTATGAACTGCTGAAGCTCTTCAACAAATATCTTCGTGGTGGTCGTGCTCAGATTAATCCTGTAGAGGGCGTGAATGCTGACAAGAGTTTGAAACGCACCAACTGGGATTTCAACTACCGCATTCCTGACTACGAGCAGATGGTAGCTGAAATGGCTGATTGGATTTACAAGCATAAGGAATTATATCCTCACTATAACCTCTAATAATGAGAAAGCTTAAATTAATGACCATCGTGGGCACCCGCCCCGAAATCATAAAGATGTCTGCTATTATTAAAAAGGCAGACAAGTATTTTGACCAAGTGCTGGTACATACTGGCCAGAACTATGACTACACGTTGAACGAGGTGTTCTTCAAAGACCTTGGTCTTCGCGAGCCTGATTACTATCTGGGTGTAGTAGGTGACAACCTGGGTCAAACCATGGGTAATGTAATCTCCAAGAGTTACGAACTGATGGCAGAGGTGAAACCGGATGCCGTTATTGTTCTGGGTGATACCAACTCTTGTCTTTGCGTTATCTCAGCAAAGCGCTTAAAGATTCCCATCTTCCACATGGAAGCAGGTAACCGTTGTAAGGATGAAAATCTTCCAGAAGAGGTGATTCGTCGTGTAGTGGATGTGACTAGTGACATTAACTTGTGTTATAGCGAACACGCAAGACGTTATATTCTGGATACTGGTGTGAAGCCTGAATATACCTATGTGGTCGGTTCTCCTATGGCAGAGGTGTTAAAAGACGTACTTCCTCAGATTGAGGCCAGCAATGTTCTGGAAGATCTGGGTTTGGAGAAAGGGAAGTACATTCTTTTGAGTGCTCACCGTGAAGAGAATATTGATATTGAAGCAAACTTCTTCTCACTGATGAATGCTGTGAATACTATGGCTGAAACCTACAATATGCCGGTACTTTATAGCTGTCATCCCAGGAGCCAGAAGATGATTGAGAAACGTGGATTCAAGTTTAATGATAAGGTTATTCAGCACAAGCCTCTTGGCTTCTTTGACTACAACAAACTCCAGCAGAATGCATTCTGTGTGGTAAGTGATAGTGGTACCGTTCCTGAGGAAGGAGCTTTCTTTGGCTTCCCTGCTGTAAGTATCCGTACTTCTACAGAGCGTCCTGAGGCTATGGATAAGGGCGTATTCACTATTGGATCTATCACATCTGAGGCCGTTTGCCAGGCTGTGGAATTGGCTGTTGCTATGCATGAGAATGGTGATGATGCTTGCCCTGTGCCGGCTTACATCGATGAGAATGTATCTACCAAGGTAATCAAGCTGATTCAGAGTTATGTGGGTATTGTAAACAAGATGATTTGGAAGAAATGACAATCAAAAAAGTCATAAACTTTTCCTTAAAGTTTTTAATCCTTGCATTGCTGCTCGTTTTAGTAATAGCAGGGATTGTTGTAATAAAGCATGTAAATGGAGCCAAGGAAGTACTTTTTGCCCAGCAAGAAGACAATAAGCCTATTGTCTGCTTTATTGACGATGATAGTGGGAAGTATGTGCCTGAAATATGGGGTCCCATCATTGATTCTACACATATCAAGATGGGTTTTGCCTGCATTACTGGTTTTATGGATGGAGAAACGCCATATTCTGAGGTGTTTGAGCAGATGGATTCCACATATCTTAGGAAGCTATATAACGAGGGGCATGATGTTTATTCACATACTTTTTCTCATCAGCAGTTTTATGTTGACACTGTGACCACTGAAATGATTGACTTCCAGTGCCGCATGTCTAAGGAGTGGTTGAACACCCATGGCTATAAGCGTAATTCTGATATTATCGTTTATCCCGGAGGTCTGGGACGAGGCAGTTGGGGGAAGAATGTTTTCGCGTCTTATCGAGGGATTTCCAAGAAGGATGTAAAACGTGATGTTGTACGCAAGTACTACAAATATGGCGTTGATGCGATTGGTTTTAAACCAAATAATGAACCAATAGACAATTATTGTATTTTTAGAGTCAATGCGGACACATCCTCTCTGGCAACTTTGAAAGCTAAAGTAGATGAAAACATTGAAAGTAAGGGGCTATTGGTTTTTATGAATCATGCATACGAGTTGCAAAAAGACAAGCAGAACCAAGTGCAGAAAATGCTTGATATTATTGCATATTGCCAGCAACGGGAGGTGGAGATTGCGCCTCTAAGCGAGGCCTTACAAATCCGTGGGAATAGCATAGCTGTCGAAGACTATGCTTCACCATTCAGTGTTTATGCATCCAAGAACGGATACTTAAAGGACGGCTATATGAAAATTGCCTATATAGCATCATTGCTTGTTATCATCGAATCAATCATCCTGCTGTTATTTCTCTTTATCGTATTCTACAAGAGACAAGAACGATAAGGCGATCAGTTGTAGTGTATTTTTCCTTTTTGAAGATCGACTAAATCTATATATATGTCCAGATCAAATACAATCGTCAAGAACACTCTGTTTATGTATTTCAGAATGTTCATTACGATGGTGGTTTCTCTATTCACCGTCCGTGTAGTTTTAAAAACACTCGGTGTGGTTGACTACGGCGTTTACAATGTCATTGGTGGCGTAGTGACAACGTTGGCATTTATTACTGATGTGCTGGCCAACGCTTCTCAGCGATTCTTTGCCGTTGAAATGGGGAAAAATGACATAAAGAAACTACAACAAACATTTGGACTAATCTTGGTTGCGTATTTGCTAGTGGCGGTATTCCTACTGATACTTGGTGAAACAATAGGAGTTTGGTTCGTGAGCAACAAGATGGATATTCCTGTTGACCGTCAAGCTGCTGCCATGGTCGTTTTCCAGTTTTCGTTGGCTGCATTTCTTGTTGGTATGGTGATGAGTCCGTTCAATGCAATGATTATTGCTCATGAGAGGATGAATATCTATGCCTATGTCAGTATCTTGCAGGTGTTTTTGAAACTGGGTATTGTCTATCTTCTAGTTATTATCCCTTATGATAAGTTAATCATATATGCTTTATTGATGTTTATCATAAGAGTCTTGATAAGTATCATATATATAGTAATATGTCGTAAGAGTTTCCCTGAATCAAAGTTTATCTTTAAGTGGGATAAAGATATATTCAAGTCTATCTTTTCATATTCTTCTTGGACACTTCTAGGAACGCTTGCTTTTATATTCAACACACAGGGACTTAATATCCTATTTAATCTTTTCTTTGGACCAGTAGCCAATGCGGCATATGCAATTGGTAATCAAGTAAAGACAACAATTAATTCCTTTGCTTCTAATTTTTTTGTAGCTACGCGACCTCCAATAATAAAGAGCTACTCGGAGGGTGATTATGTCTATACAAACAAACTTTTCTATTTCAGCTCTAAGGTAATATTCTCCTTGCTTTTTGTAATGATTGCTCCTTTATTTGCTGAGGTTGAATATGTGTTGAAACTTTGGCTGGGGAATGTTGAACAATATATGCCTGCTTTTGTTCGTCTAATGCTGATTTGGGCCATCGTGTTAAGCGTGAGCGAACCCATCACGGCTATCGTTCAGGCGGCAGGTAAGGTAAAGATTTATCATGGACTTGTGGATACGTTCACGTTGCTGACATTACCACTCACTTATATCGCTTTTAAATTGGGATTGGAGCCTCAATGGGGTTTTCTTATTTCCATCGCGATATTCCTAATTGCGCATGTGATGAGGCTCTTTGTCTTGCGTTCTTTCCATAATTTCTCTATTCGAGAATACACTGTGAAATTTATATTGCCCTGCTTTTTGACTCTAGCTATTACGGTAAGTGGTATTTATGCGTTTAGACTAATTTCATCCAACTCACTTATAACCATTTTTGTGGCTATCATTGTGGCCGCAGCTTCAATATGGTTCTTTGAGTTTGATAATGATGAAAAAAAATATGTATTGAATATTGTAAGGAAAAAAATTATAAAGAAAAATGAGTAAATATTTGCTTTCCATCATAATTCCTACCAGGAACCGCCAGAAATATTGCAAGGCTGCCGTAAGCCAGATTCTAGATCATGGTTGGGAGAATGTAGAAGTCTGTATACAAGATAATAGTGAGGATGATAGCCTTCGTGAATGGATAGAGTCTTTGCATTCTGAACAAGTAGTCTATAACTATCATCTTGGCACTCTGTCATTTGTTGATAATTTTAGTGAAGCAGTTTCACTTGCAAACGGCAAATATTTATGCATGATTGGAGACGACGATGGTGTTCTCCCTTCTATTTTCAATCTCATTGACGAGATGAAAAATGAAAATGCCGATGCGGCAATCCCTGCTTTGAGCTATATTTATTTCTGGCCATCTGAACAACATATAGTTAAGAATGGTGAAAAAGGCGTTCTTATAGCACATCTGTATGCAGAACAACCTAAACGAAAACCTAAGATTATTGTTGGAGGGGAGAGAGGGTTAATAAAACTCTTAAAAAATGGCGTCCAGGATTATTATGGCTTTGATATACCAAGGCTATACCATGGGATTGTAAAGAGAGATATTTTAGAAGAGGTAAAAAAGAAAACAGGCCATTATTTTGGAGGACTGACTCCAGATATGTTTATGGCTGCAGCATTGAGTGTTACTTGCAAAAAGATACTAAGAGTAAACTATTCTGTAACCATATCTGGTATTTGTCCTAAAAGTGGTTCTTCGGATTCTGCTACAGGAAAGCATACAGGGGAACTTAAGGACGCCCCACATTTCAGGGGGCATGATTCATATGTATGGGATAGTTTAATTCCCTCTTTTTACAGCGTTGATACTATTTGGGGAGACACATTACTCCACGCTCTTAAGGAGCTTGATAAAAATGATTTAGTAAGGTATTTTAATTTGGCTCTTTTCTCTGGCCTTTGTGTCAATAAATATCCGGAATATGGAAATTTGATTTTAAATCACGCTTTTCAACATGGGTGTTCGTTAAATAGCATTAAACTAAACCTTTTTCGGTTTAGAATTAAGGGGTTTGCTAAAAAAGTAAGCAGTAAATTAAACCGCACTTTTTTTTGTAAGGGACTAGGAAAGAATAATTTTAATGTCGAAGGCTTATTGGATATTAATGAAGCCGAAAAAAAGATTTTAGAATTTTATAATTAAATTATTTAGAAGCGTTAAGGATTGCTATGTGATCTTTGTATGTAGTCATGCTAATATATATTATTACTTTAATAATACTGGTTTATCCGTATCTCTACAAAGGTACAGTTGTACGCGATGATTCGCCCAAAAGGACATTGTTTTGTTTCCTTGCTCTTTTTTTAGTGTCAGGACTTAGTTATAACATGGGAGCTGACACACGTGGACTAACTACTGGATTCGGTTATGTTGATCATTTTCGAAGCGTACATGAATTGTCTCAACTAACGAGCCAAGATTTCACTGCCGAAAAAGTTCAACCGGGGTTTGTATACATTCTTTCGTTCTTTAAAACCCTATCTCCAAATTACCTTTGGTATCAGCTATTTCACGCATTCCTCATAAATTTTATTGTTGTTCTCTTCATAAAGAAAAATACACCGTATGTGGGGTTGTGTCTATTCTTCTATTGTATGCTGTATTTCCTGGATTTGAATTTCGAAATTCAAAGAGAGTCTTATGCTATAGTTTTGGGGCTTCTTATTTACTTATACTTGGATAAAAACAAAGGTTTAATACCATCAGTCGTTGCAATTGGTATCGCTGTGTTAGCATTTTTATTACTACATAGATCTGCTTTTATACTCGTTTTAATTCCTCTTCTAAAAAATATCAGATTAAACAAACTGGGTATTATTATTTGTTTTGTTGCAACTGTGTTAATCCAAGTGATATGGATGAGGTTTACAAATTTAGGTATGATGATTGACTTAGTAGCGGGGGATACTTATAGATCTTATGTTAATCAAGAGGTGTTAGAGTCATTTGAAGGGGTTGGGCCAGTATATTTTATATGGCTAACATTCTGGAGGGTTGCCGTGCCTTACGCTTTTGTATATTTTACATACAAAAACAGTAATCCTAGATATTTAATATTTGTATTATTAAGTATCATGTTTGAAAATCTTATGTATTTCTCTTTTGCATTCCATCGGTTGTATGGATATTTCACGCCTTTCTATTGGTTAGCTTTAACTGAAGGTGTTGTTTATTTGGGAAAGAGAGTAAAAATGATGAATAGCAGCTTTATCAGAACTGTATTTGTTATTTGTATGATGGTTTTTATTATTTATACTTATCATGGTGATTATTTCCGTGAGGATCCATATCCAACTTCAGGAACACAATATGTTTATAATTGGTACATCCCTTATCAATCAATTCTCGACCCTAACAATTCATATTTAAATAAATAATAGCTTTTACTGTCAATTTTTTTGTTCAGAATGTGAAATTAAAATAAAATGAAAATACTAATTGCAAATTGGGTATATAATTGGGGTAGTACAGGCTTTATTGCCCGTGATTTAAAAAATGAACTAGAACTTCTAGGGCATAAGGTATTAGCCGTTGCGGGGAAGAAATATGGTTCTGACAATGTCATGGTGTTTTGCAAACCTTTTGAGCAGAAGTTCTTTTGGCGACTTCACCGTTTGGGCGCATCTCGATTTAGAGGGAGTACAACAGCCGCAAAACGTTTGATACATTATATTGAACAAGAAAAGCCCGATATTGTGAATCTTCATCTTCTTCATTGCAATTATATAGATTTATATTATCTGTTGGGCTGGTTGGGTAAGCACAATATAAAGACCATTATTACTAATCATGCTGAGTTGTATTTTACGGGCTCCTGTGGATATGCTTATGATTGCTTAAACTGGCAGACGAAACAATGTCGTAACTGTCCTGATAAACTGTATGCAACTGGGGCCTATATTCTGGGTGACACCCATCGTAATTGGGTTAGAATGTTTAATGCTATTTCTAATTTTAAAAAAGATAACCTTGCTTTTACCGCAGTCTCTCCATGGACTAGAGATCGGGTATTGCAATCACCAATAACAAACAGATATGATTGTAATGTTACGCTGAATGGACTTGACATAAAAACTTTCTATAAACGTGATGATACCAGTAAAATTCTTGTTCGTACTGGAAAAGAGCCTTATATTCTTTGGGTTACCGCAAACTTCAATCCTCAAAATAAAGAAGATGTAAAAGGTGGATGGTATCTGGTTGAATTAGCGAAACTGTTGCCTAAACAAAAAATCGTTGTTGTCGCTACTAGTTCTTCTAATACGGATGTCCTTCCTAACAATATATACTTGTGGGGGAAGGCAAAAGATCAAAATGAATTAGCTCAGTTGTATTCTGCAGCGAAACTCTCGGTATTGGTGTCTCGAAGGGAGACTTTTTCGATGGTTACTGCTGAATCATTGTGCTGCGGAACACCCGTAGTAGGATTTAAAGCTGGTGGCCCTGAAACGATAACTATTCCTGAATACTCTCGCTTTGTAGACCAGGCTGATACTCGAGCATTAGCAAGAGTTATAGAAGAAATGTTATCAATTAGCTTTGACCGCAATCAGATTTCAAATAAGGCAAGAGATAAGTATAGTCCCAGGTCAATGGCATTGCAATATCTAGATGCATATAATAAGCTGTTAAATCAATAATATGTTATAAATGCAAGAGCAATATCCCCTTTTTACTGTTATTATTCCTCAGAAGAATAGGGCAGAATATTTAATTCATACGCTTAGGACCTGTATGATACAGGATTATCCTAATTGTGAGTTTATTGTGGCTGACGACTGTTCGGATGACATCTCTGTAGAAATGGTTCGAGAGTTACAGAAGAAAGACCCGCGTATTAAAATGATAGCCCACGAAAAACATGTGGGTATGCGAGATAACTTTGAGAGTGCCTTAGCGGCAGTGCGGCCTGGGTATGTAATGGCTCTGGGTGGAGACGATGGCCTAGTTCCTGGATGCTTTTGGCGTATGCATGAAATCATCAAGGAAACAGGGACTCAACTAATGTGTTGGCGCACTCCTTATTTTATGTATGCGGTTGATGATAATGATACCTCGCGCTTAGTGATACCTAGAGTCAGAGGAAGAGGTTATAGATGGATCAAATCTGAAGATTTTTTAAATAAGATAGCACGTACATTTTGCTACCAAATACCTGAATGTCCGATGTTTTACATGCAGGGTTTAGCTTCAACGGAACTGGTAAATAGGGTAAAAAAACGCACTCCTGATGGTTATTTTTATTATTGTCCCACGCCAGACGGCTTTAGTGGTGTGGTGTTGGCCGGTGAGGTTGAAAAGTATATCTTTACTGACGAACCACTGGCTATAGTTGGTAATAGTAGGAAGTCTCAAGGATTAAACTATCAGCGGAATGACGAACAGTCCAAAAAGGAAGCGCAGGAGTTTTTCAATGACAATATTCGCAAAACGATGCACCATGATTTGGCTTCTCAGCCCTATAGTCCATTACAAACTCTGATGACGGCAGATTACTTACTTACTGCACGAGACTTGCCAGGATGGCCTGGAAAATTTGAGATGTTCAAATTTGATGATCTGATTAGAACGACCTTTTCGAAATTCGTTCATGGAAAATGGGAAAATGAAGTTTTGGTACGCGAATTAAAGATTTTGCGTGAAATTGCAAAACAACATGACCTGTTGCCTTTATATGAAAAATTATATAAAAAAACTCGCCGCAAGGTTGTTCGTACACGCGCCTTTTCGGGTTTTGTAGTTACTCGACAGTCTGTAATGTTTGCCGGAGATGAAGTTGATATGGATAATATCTATGATGCATCTTTAGCATGCAAATTTGCCTATAATGCATTTAATATGTTGTCGGTAAAAGAGTTTTTGAGAGTCGTGAAACGGTCATTTAAGACCATAATGAACACGAGAAATTATACGGTTGAGAAATTGCCCGAAATAGAATAGAATCTTGTTACGTCATGCGTAAATTGCTCTTTTTTGTTTGTTTCTTTTTGCTGAATTTCAATGGAATGGAGGTTCGGGGGCAAGGGATCGTTATAGAAAAACAAATTGACTCCCTTGATAAGATTCAACCAGAGGTTTACCACACTATAAAACCAAAGGGTAATGTGTATTTCATTAGGATAAATAATCAGAAGCAATTTAATGATATAAATGATGAAATAAGTAAGGCGGTTTCAGCTGGCGAGAAGAATGTAAAGGTTATTATATCCAAGGGAGTGTATCGTTTTCACGAAAACCATATTAATAGAATTAATGAGCAAGCATCAGATGTTAGTATTACTATTATAGGTAAGAAGGCAATTTTAACATCAGATAATAACTATCATCCTAAAAAAAAACTAATAAGTCCTTGGAGCGATTTGATGGTAATGGATTCAGTTATTGAGGTGATTGATAATGAAAAAAAACAGTGCTTTATTCCCTATTCTAAAATAAATGATATATGCGATAATCTTTCTGGCCTTACAAAGGTACAAATTACTCAATGGTTTCGTGCGCCTATATATTCTGTGACAAGAATCGATGGAAATGGAATATATTTTACAGCACCCAATTTGGCTTGGAGTAATATTTTTGAAATTAAAGGGTATAATCTAAATTATGATTATCTTTATTTAGGAAAGATACCTCGATTTAGAATCTACAATGAGATTTTTAGGCACCACTGTGAGGCTTCTTGTTTTGTAAAGTTAAATAATTGTAAATACAGATTGTTTGAAATCAAAGGTATTTCTTTTGCTAGTAATGACTCAAATGGCGCCTTGATAAGTGTGAATAATGTGGACGCCCAGCAGATTAAAGTAAGTAACTGCAGTTTTGAATATATTCGTGGTAATGTTGTAAATGCTAGCAAGACTGGGAATGTGGTATTTGATCATAATACTGTGTGTAATACAGACGGTAATGAAGTCCGATTTATTAATAATTGCCCAAATATTAGAATAACTAATAATTATTTTAGGAATTGTGGACGCTCATTAGGTCAAACATTCTGTGTTACCTGTTGGGAGAGTAGTTATTTCATCTCTAATAATATATTCTGTGATTTTGGATACGCTGCGATTGGTGTGGGCATGTGGCATGGCTTTGAAAAAAAACATTATTCCGGTGGCATCATTGAACATAATGAAATTTTCTTTACTCCAAAATATTTTTCTGAGGCCTGGAGGCATATGCTGATGGATAGTGGGACAATATATACATGGACTCAGAATGATAATGTAATAATCCGTTATAACTACATACATGATTATATGGGTGCGGGAGATAACCGCGGAATATTTTGTGATGACGGCTCCAATAACCTAAAAATCTATCGTAACATTATTCAAAATATTCCTAACAGCTACTGCATTGACTCTCGTTATTCAAAAGACTTAAAAGAGGGTTTTAGAAATAACGAAAATAATTTCATGGCCCAAAACATTGTTGATGGAAGTATTCGATATATGGGATATGAAAATGAAGAAAGGCATGTGGTGAAAGGTGCTAATATCTTGTTGCAAAAAGACGTGAATCAAATAATTGAAAACGATTATAAAGGAATAGAGACATTTGAAGGAGACATTGTTATATCTTGTACTACGACAAAGTATACTAAGAAAGTTCTTCCCCCAAAATATCGCTCAGCTTTTAAAAGAGTTGGTGTAAGTCGACAGAATAATTTTAAACAGAATTAAATATATGCCGAAAGTTCCAGTCTTAGTTTTAGCTTTTAATCGTGCTGACCATGTGGAGGAGGCAATGAAGGCAATAAGAGAATACAAACCAGAGCGTCTCTATCTAGAATGTGATGGGGCAAGGAGACATAAAGATGGTGAAAAGGATGCCGTGGAAAATACTCGTCAGACAATGCTTAATGCGGTGGATTGGCCATGTGAAGTTAAAACATTGTTTCATGAGGAGAATCTTGGTTGTGCAAATGCTGTATATGGCGCTATTTCTTGGTTTCTTGAGAATGAAGAGTATGGCGTAATATGCGAAGATGATGTAATAATAGGAATGGATTTTTTTAAGCTATGCGAGGAACTGTTACCTCGGTATGTTAATGAGGTGGATATTATGAGTATTTCGGCTCAAAATCATTGCAACAGGAAAGATCTTAAAAACACGTATGTATATTCTAATCGGTTTGACTGCTGGGGCTGGGCGACATGGAAGCGAGCATGGGAAAGAATGGATATGTCTATGTCTGCAGTCCCGAGTTTGACCTATTGGCAATTGACAAGAAGATATGGATACATCGAGAGTCTAATTAGATTGAGGTATTGGAAGTGGGCCTACGATAATATTGAAAGCTTATCTTCTTGGGCAACAAGATTTAATCTCGCAGTGCAAGTTAATAAAGGGAAATCAATTGTGCCAGGTGTGAATTTGGCTGTTAACATAGGGACAAGTGGGGGAACTCATTATGATGTTGGAGAGATAAATCCATATCCATTTCTTAAAATAGGAACTATTTCTTGGCCTTTAGCATACAATGATAGTTTTAAGATTGACAAGAAACAAGCGTTCTTAGACAAGTTGGATTATCTTAGATTGAAGAGAATAGGTTTGATTAAGAAGATGCACAGATTATTAGGATTGTAAAGAAACAGTTAAATGGGTATCAAAGCATATTTTTCTCTCACTTTTTAGGGGGAATAGTTTTTTTTTGGGGGGGGGACTACTTTTACGGTTGATATAACTAAAGAAAATATTTCTTGTAGTGATGGTGACGAGATTTTAACATGTAATATATAAGTTATGCAAGTTATAATACTTGCCGCTGGAATGGGAAAGCGGCTTGGTGAATACACCAAAAACAATACTAAATGTATGGTGCCAGTCAATGGGGTTCCTTTGATTGACAGAGTTTTAAATCAACTATCCGAGTTGTCACTCAAAAGGGTAGTAATTGTGGTCGGCTATGAGGGAAAAAAACTCATGGACTATCTTGGAGTTGAAAAGAACGGACTCAAAATAGAGTACATAAACAATCCTGTATATGACAAGACTAATAACATATATTCATTAGCCCTTGCTAAAGACAAGCTAATGGAGGATGACACTTTACTCATTGAAAGTGATTTGATTTTCGATGACGGTATGTTTAAACTCCTTCTTGATAATCCTTATCCTAATTTGGCACTTGTTGCCAAGTATGAGAGTTGGATGGATGGAACGATGGTGCGCATTGATGCAGATAATAATATCGTAAACTTCGTGCCAAAAGCAGCCTTTAGATATAAAGACACGGATTCTTACTACAAGACAGTCAACATCTATAAGTTCTCTAAAGAATTCTCACAAACTAAGTATGTGCCATTCTTAGAGGCATATACCAAGGCTGTTGGTAACAATGAGTATTACGAGAATGTTTTACGCATTATTTCTTTCTTGAACAGTCATGACTTGAAAGCTCTGCCTATTACCAACGAGAAATGGTATGAAATAGACGACAAGCAGGATCTTGATATTGCTGAGGCGTTATTTGCTGATGAGAAGGATGTACTTCGTAAGTACTATGGCCGTTATGGTGGTTTCTGGCGTTTCCCAAAGATGTTGGACTACTGTTATCTGGTAAATCCTTATTTCAATGAGAGTCGTATTATTGACGAGATGGAAGCATTCTTCAGGACGCTTATTTCAGAGTATCCATCTGGCATGAAGGTGAACTCTATCATAGCAAGCAAATGTTGGGGTGTGAAAGAAGAGTATATTATTCCAGGTAATGGTGCTGCTGAGTTGATTAAAGCTTTGATGGAAACACTTCCTGGCACACTTGGTGTTACACGCCCGACGTTTGAGGAATATCCTAACCGTCGCGATAAGGTGAATCTTGTGACATTTATTCCCAAGAATAGTGACTATCGTTATACTGCAAAGGACTTGATGGACTTCTTTGGTAAGCATCATGCAGATAATATTTTGCTTATTAATCCTGATAACCCTTCCGGAAACTTCATTCCCATTGATGATGTTATAGCGTTAGCTGCTTGGTGTCAGAATCAGAGTATCCGACTGATAGTTGACGAGAGTTTTGTGGACTTCAGTAATGGGTATGAGAACAACTCCTTGTTGAATGATACCATTCTTGAAGCTTATCCCACTATGGTAGTAATGAAGAGTATTAGCAAGAGTTATGGCGTCCCGGGCATTCGCTTGGGTATCCTTTGCTCTGCTGATACGGCTCTTATAGCCAAGATGAAGAAGATGGTGAGCATTTGGAATATCAACTCATTTGCGGAGTACTTCATGCAGATCTTCACCAAATACGAGAAGGATTACAAACGTGCTTGTGAGAAGTTTATTGCAGAACGTGAGGACTTTGAAAAGAAATTGAAAGAAATAAGCTTCTTGCGGGTTATGCCTTCACAGGCTAACTATTTCCTTTGTGAGATACTTCCTCCTAAAAATGCTAATCAGATGGTACTCACTATGCTTAAGAAGTATAACATTCTGGTTCGCGACTGCTCAGATAAACAGGGATTTGATGGAAAACAATATATGCGAATTGCTGTTCGCTCCCATGAGGATAACGCCAAATTTGTACAAGCATTCAAAGAACTTGATAATAAATAATTCCGATGAAGATTTGTATATGTGGAGGAGGTAATTTGGGCCATGTGACAGCCGGTTTCTTTGCAGCACAAGAAGATTTGCAAGTTTCTCTACTGACAACAAAACCCGAACGGTGGTCCCAGTATTTGGAAGTTGTCGATATTAATGGAAAGACTTTCAAAGGAAAACTCGAAAGAATATCATCAGATCCTAAAGAAGTTATTCCTGGGGCGGATATAGTATTGGTATGTCTACCGGGCTTTGCTATTCACGATGAGCTCTGTAGTATTGCGCCCTATTTGGATAATAAAACATGGGTGGGAACGGTCGTGTCGAGCACAGGATTCTTCTTTGAGGCAATGGAGCTTTTGCCCAAAAACCAGCCTTTATTTGGATTCCAAAGAGTACCTTTTATATCACGTATTATTAACTATGGTCATGTTGCAGAACTTAAAGGTTATAAAGAGTCTTTAAGTGTAGCGGTTGAACAAACAAATGGCAAAGATGCAATAAGAGCAACCCTAGAAAAGTTGTTTATGACACCTACCAAATTGCTTGATAGTTACTATGAGGTAAGTCTGTCTAATAGCAATCCTTTACTCCATACGGCTCGCTTATATACCATGTGGAAAGACTGGAAACCAGGAATGTCTTATGATAGGAATCCGGAATTCTATTGCGATTGGACTATTGAAGCAGCTGAACTTCTGATATCTATGGATAAAGAATTCCAATCTCTTCTTAAGAAAATTGGATTAAAAGAAGGGGCAATACCTCCCGTTTTGCAATATTACGAGAGCACTGATGCGGAGTCTTTAACGAATAAGCTTCATTCTATACCCGCATTTAAAGGGATTTTTTCGCCTATGGTGATGAATCAATTCGGGAATTATGAACCAGACTTCTCAAGCCGGTATTTTACAGAGGATTTTCCTTATGGGATGAGGTTCATTGTAGAAACAGCTGACAAATGTAACCATACCGTGCCTACAATTCTAAAGGTATATAAATGGGGTATTTCAAAAATAAAATAGTTTATAATGAAAGAAATTAATGTAGAAGAGTTAAAGCATATTCAACTAGAAATGCTTGATGATGTGGCTGTTTTTTGTGAGGAGAATAGATTGAATTATTTTTTAGCTTATGGTACATTGATTGGTGCAATTCGCCATAATGGGTATATACCATGGGATGATGATATAGACATAGCTATGCCCCGTCCTGACTATGAGAGATTCATAAGTGAATATAATAATAAAAGCGGTGTTTATAAGGTTATATGCCATGCTAATGATATAAGATATGGGCTCCCTTTTGCCAAGGTTCATCACACAGGGACTATAATGAATGAAACTCAATATCAACAAGATGCATATGGGGTTTATATAGATGTGTTCCCTATAGATGGCTTCGTAAATGAGAGACAGGTGCACGAAGGTCAAAAGCTTAGAAGGCTTCTTAATGCAAAAAAAGCTCAGTTTAGGAGCAATCGGTCTTTAGTTAAAAAGTTACTGATAGAGTTCGCAAAGATTGTTTATTTCTGGAAATCTGTAAGTGGTGTGTTAGACGATATTGATAATATCTGTAAGAAGGGGGATTATAATTCTGCAAGTAGAGTTGGATACATACCAACACTAAATTCAGGGATGAAAGATATTGTTGATAAGGAAGCAGTTGAAAAGACTATTTTGCATCAATTTGAAAATAGGGAATATAGAATACCTATAGGGTATGATATATACTTACGCCAATTATATGGAGATTATATGCAATATCCACCCATAGACAAAAGAAAGTCAACACATGTGTTCTATGCATGGTGGAAAGAGTAGATGATTTAGGATGGAAGACAAGAGGACAAGAATTTTATTCATCGGAACGCTCCCACCTCCTATTCATGGATCTGCGGTGGTGAGTCAGCAGATAAAGGATAGCAAATTGATTAACAATGCTTTCCTATGTGACTGGGTGAACCTGGGCACGTCGCGAAGGATGGACGAGATTGGGAAGCGTTCATTAGCAAAGCCGTTCCGGTTTATCGGTTCGTGGCTGCGGACGTTATGCCTGCTGATGACACATCGCTATGCACTTTGTTATTTGGCCATCACTTGCCATGGGATTGGATTCCTGAAGGATGCTCCCTTTGTTCTATTGTGCAAACTCTTCCGGAGGAAGATTATTATTCACCAGCATAATAAGGGAATGTCTAAGGATTTAGATAGGTGGCCGTATCGTTGGCTGCTGCCACTGTGCTATAAGGATGCGAAGGTGATATTGCTGTCGTGGCATCTGTATCCTGATATAGAGAAGGTAGTACCGAAGGAGAATGTGATGATATGCCCGAATGGGATTAAATTTCAAGAGTTTAAGAATTCAAATGGCCCAACATCGAAAGACTCGGAAGTGGTGAATGAGGTTCCAAAGCTTTTGTTTTTGAGTAATCTGATTGAGAGCAAAGGGGTAATAGTGTTGCTTGATGCATTGAAGCTTTTGGCTGATAAAGGTTATTCGTTCCAATGTGACTTTGTAGGTGGCGAGACAAAGGAGATTGATGCGAAGCGTTTCGCAGAAGAAGTAGATAAACGGCAATTGAATAGGCTTGTGGTATACAAAGGCCGAAAATTTGGAGAGGAGAAAGATGAAGCGTTTGAGAAGTCGGATATTTTTGTGTTCCCTAGCATGGAAGACTGTTTCCCGCTAGTGCTACTTGAAGCCATGGAACACAGACTGCCAATTGTCACTACTACAGAAGGTGCGATTCCAGATGAGGTAACTGATGGCGAAAATGGCTTAATCAGCGAAAGAAATAACCACGAATCACTTGCGGTTAGTATAAGACATTTGCTTGATAGCCCAGAGTTATGTAAAAAGATGGGCGAAGAGGGCTACCAAAAGTTACGTAAATACTTTATCGAAGAGGTATTTGAACATACGATGCATGACATCCTTAACAACTCGGTCGGGGGGCAAATTTGCTTCGTAAGGTATCTTGGCAAGAAATATGGTGAAGAGAAGAATGCTATCTTTGCAGATTCCGACATCTTTGTGTTCCCAACTTTCTATGACAATGAGTGTTTCCCGCTTGTATTACTTGAGGCTATGTCGTATGGCCTTTCATGCGTAACCACTTCAGAAGGTGGTATCGAAGATATAGTTATGGATGGGGTGAATGGCCTGATTAGTGAGAAGCAGAATCCAGAATCGCTGGCAGATTGTATCGAAAAACTTCTGAAACAACAAGAAGTGCGTATTAAAATGGGGCTAGCAGGCAAAACAATACTCTACGAGAAATTTACAGAAGAGCGATTTGAAGAGAATATATTAGGTTGTTTGTTAAACGCACAATAGAATGTTTTTTTTAAAATAAAATAAAGAGTATGACTATTGAAGAAGCAGTTGAAGAGTTCAACAAAGTGTACACCAAAAATCGGAAGCCACTGGATACTAAGTCCAATTTTTATTGTGGTATAACCAATGATATTGCTACTAGGGAGTCATGGCATAAAGCGACCTTTCTTATCACAATGGAGGCAGACTCTTTTGAGACTGCCCAGAACATGGAACAGGCGCTCCATGATGAAGGGTATGATACTGGAAAGAAAGTAGGTGTAGGACAAGAGGACACTGTAAATGTTTATATGTACAGGAAGATACCTGGTGTGACACAAGAATAAGTATATAAAAAAGTGGCAGGTCATCTACTCATGGCCCGCTACTCGACAGAGTTTAGTGCTTAGTGTCAATGATACTTGATGGATCATTACCGTAGCTGTTGGGATTTTGGATCTGGCCGTCTTTGCGGTGGGGTATCATATCAAGACCTTCCTTCTTGGCTAACTCTCGGATCCAGTCCAATGCATCTTGTTTTTTTCAAAGCGCCGAGGCGCTCTTTCTGCATTGGGGCGTTTAGCATCCCAACCGCCTCTGTCTGGATTAGAAACGATAAGTATCTGTTTTTTCATACTGAAATGGTGTTAAACTTTCTTCTACTGAAGTTACGAAATTTCACCTGGTCCGTTTCAAGGCCGGGGCCATTACCTGAAGGGGGGAACGTTAATGCAAGAAAAGGATTGGAGAATCCGCACTAACCCGTTTAAACAGATGGCAATTTTTATTGCCAATTACCAGAGGCCTGCCATAATGTCAGATTGTTGATTATGGACTTCCGTAAACTTATTTCACGATATTGGCAGTTCGGTGGCTTGTGCCTTGTTTGGCAGTACTCCAAGCTCGGTGTGTTGCCAGTTGTTATTAAGGGTGTTGTGAGATGTGTGTTGAAAGGACAGTCGTATAAAGCCATTTATCCGGAGGTGCAGAAGCGGGTTAAGCCAATGCTGATTGAACGGTATCAAGTTTCACGTTTCAAGATTCAAGCAAACGGTCTGTCGCATGAGCATCCGAAAGTGATATGGTGGTGTTGGCTACAAGGAAAAGAACAGGCTCCATATATTGTTCAAGCTTGCTACAATTCGCTGAAGAGGAATTTGCCTGAGTATGAGATAAGAGTGATTGATGCAGAGAACTGGAAAGAGTATATTGAGTTACCTGATTACATTGTAAAAAAATGGGAGAAGAAACAAATTCCATCTGCCTTATTCTCGGATTTGTTGAGATTGCAACTACTGATTAAATATGGTGGGACGTGGATAGACAGTACAGTGTTCTGTACTGGGTTCAATGGTTCAAAAGTTGACCCACCGGTCGAGCCAGCTCACGCTCGGGAAACTGAAAGCAAGCTTTCGTCTCCGCTTGCTCAATCGCAGCCTTCAAGTGCTCAAAAGTATCTGGATGCAGATTTATTCTTGTTCCAATATACGCCTGAGGGTACAACGAATAATATAAGTATCAGTAACTGGTTCATCTCTGCACATAGCAACAATGAAATCTTGATGACTTTGAAAGATATGCTCTTTGCATATTGGAAGGACTACAACTGCACACTGGATTACTATATTTTCCACTTATTCTTCTCAATGATAGCAAAGGAGTACCCAGAACAGATTGCGGCTATGCCCTATGGACAAAGCCAAAACAGTTTGGTGCAACTGCATCACTGGGGTGAGAAGTTTGATCAAAAGAAATGGGATAAGTTGACATCAAGAGTCTGCTTTCATAAACTTGCGTTTAGGGTTAGCGGGAATGTCACGAAAGATAAGGAGAATTACTATAACTACATATTAACAGAATATGGACGTATTTAATATACATATTGAGTTTGATTCACAGGTGTTTAGAGATACCGTGGAGCAACATATCAAAGAGAAGAAAAAGGCATACGTATGTGTGGTGGATGCCAATGTGATAACCATTGCTCAAAAGGATTTGAAGTATCGGGAGATAGTGAAGAATGCCACCATCAATACTTGTGACGGCAGTTCTATCTCTAAGATGGTTAATTCTATTTACGGTACACATTACTCAGCATTCAATGGACCAGAGTTGTTTGAATACTACATCGAGCGGCCATACAAGCATGTCTTAGTAGGTAATACGGCTAAAAAAGTAGAGCAGATAAAAGAGTTCGTGAAACAGAAAGGCGTTGATGTGGATTTAAAACATATAGATGTGCCTTTTATGCCAGTTGATCAGTTTGACTATCCTGCTATTGCCAAACAGATAAACGAGCTCAAACCTGATATCGTGTGGGTGAGCCTTGGGGCTCCTAAGCAAGAAACGTTCATCTCAAACATATTCCCATACATAGAACAAGGAGTGCTGTTTGGTATTGGTGCGGCATTCAACTTCTATACGGGTGACTTGCATAATAACAAGAAAGAGATTGGAGGTTTGCGTTTCATTTGGTTGGAGCGTATCTTCAAAGAACCTAAGAAACAATTGAAGCGTGTCTTTGGATATATGCTGGCTGTGCCCAAGATGTATTTTGATGAGAAGCGTAAAGCGAAAGCACTGAAGAAAGCTTAAAGTATATCAAGAATTTAAGAATTGGTGAATTTAAACTATAACCAGAAGACTTTTTTTGAACTGCTGAAGGCAGGACTGTGGGGTGACGGAAATCTGGATAAACGGATTGAAGGAACCACGGCCTGGAATTATATATACCAGCTGGCACAGGAGCAGTCGGTACAAGGGATTGTACTTAGTGGCCTCGAAGAACTAAAAGCTAAGGGCATAGAACTAAGTATACCCAAGGTGCTATTGCTGCAATGGATTGGTGAGGTGCAGGTGATTGAACTGCGGAACAAGGAAATGAATGCCTTTGTTGCAGATCTCATTGAAAAGCTACGAAAAGAAGATATTTATGCAATACTTGTAAAAGGGCAAGGAATAGCACAATGCTATGAAAAACCTTTGTGGAGAGCCAGCGGTGATGTGGATTTGCTGCTTAGTGATTCCAATTATGATAGGGCAAAAAAAGTACTATTGCCATTGGCTACTGACATAGAACAGGAGTTTGCTCACTTTAAACACTCGGGGATGACCATCAAAGACTGGGTGGTGGAACTGCATGGAACACTGCACAGTAGATTGTCTAAGCGTGTGGATAGGGTGATAGACAAAATGCAGGGAAATGTTTTCTTTGGTGGTAATGTTAGATCATGGGACAACAATGGTACACAAGTTTTTATACCAGCACCCAATGAAGATGTCGTCTTTGTATTTACCCATATCCTGCATCATTTTTACATTGAGGGTGTTGGCCTAAGGCAGATTTGCGATTGGTGTCGGTTGCTATATACCTATAGGGATTCACTGAATTATGGATTATTGGAAACAAGGATACAGGAGGCGGGCCTGATGAGTGAATGGATAGCATTCTACAATCTGGCAAGCAGATATCTTGGTATGCCAGATTTGGATTCAAAATTCATGTTTCATGATTCACGGTTTGATAAGAAGGCAGACAGAATTATGGAGTTTGTGATGGAGACGGGTAACTTCGGGCATAACAGACATAATGCGGATGGAAAACTCGTATCTCTATGGCATAAGACAAAAGACTTTGCCAGACATGCCCAGGTATTTCCATTGGATAGCATCAAGTTCTATTTCCACTTCGTTTGGGATGGGATTAAAGTAGCAATGAACAAATGAGTGGTTGTTGAAGTAAGATAATCGATTTAAATGATATAAATGGTATGAAGATACTAATTACCGGAGTTCACGGTTTTGTGGGCTCGAACTTGGTGGAGGCTCTCAAGAAGGAGCATACGATATATGGACTGGACATCATCTCGCCTGTGAAAGATGGGGTGAGGTTTACATTCTCATGGGATTATCTAGATAAGCCTAATGAGATTCCTGAGATTGATGCCATCATCCACTTAGCAGGTAAGGCGCACGATACAAAGAACCAGAGTGCGGCAGATGTGTATTTCAAGGTGAATACAGGTCTGACGCAGAAGATATTCGACTGGTATCTGGCGCATCCTACGGCAAAGAAGTTCATACAGTTCTCTACGGTGAAGAGTGCGGCAGACAGAGTAGAAGGTGAGTTCCTGACAGAGGAATGCATTCCCACGCCTGTAGGCCCTTACGGGGAGTCGAAGATTGCGGCAGAGAACTATATCTTAGAGAAGTTTGCCCCGGAGGCTCTGAAGCGTCCGTTCCATACCTTTACGGACGGGGATGCTGTGGTGGATGGAAAGAAGGTGTAT
>JAEEGL010210825.1_pt1 | contig 26907 bp, 24 predicted proteins | sample 9134231 | NCBI WGS metagenome assembly JAEEGL01 (sample SAMN16246548, study PRJNA631951) | gut metagenome | biome: gut microbiome; feature: rumen; material: fiber-attached | host: Bos | place: Iran: Karaj | collected 2018-10 | reverse complement strand
TTCGAGGCCCACATCCTTGATGGTCTTCTTGATGTCTTCAATCTCGGTGGATTCCGAGTTGATGGTCACCACCTTGGCGCCGTTGATGAGCACTTCGCCAAATTCGCAGATGGTGTCGTTGACCATGTAGCCGAAGCGGCGCTTGTGGACGCGGACGGCAGCCAGGTCGGGATTGGCCTTCACCATCTTCATGAATTCATTGTAGGTATAGGTTTTCTTGCGCATGACGGGCGCTTTCACCATGAAGGCGGGGAACACTTCCTTCTCAAGCACTTCGCGGCTGATGGGGAACTCGCCCTTCATGAGGGGATTCCATTGTTCGAGACCTTCCACGGTTTGGACGTAAGTCTTGATATCCATCTTGCCGTCACGGATCTTGGTGTTGTTGATGTCGTTCTTGCGGGAGATGATGTAGATCTCGTCGCTGAGGCGCTCCCAAACCTTCTCGGGGACGGGTGCGGAAAGGCGGGCCATGCGTTTGTGGGCCTCGCAGAAGCACTGTCCGAAGGAGCGGAACTCAAATCTCGGCTTCGACACTTCGCCGATTTTCATTTCTTCTTTTGCCATTGGAAGATTTATAGAGATTTAAGGGGTTATTGATTTATTGATTAAAAGAGGGCGGGCTCGAAGGCCCGCCCTTACCTAAATTAGTCTTGCGGGATGGGATCACCCGTAGCAGGATTGGCAGTACCAGGAGTCGGTTCGGCCAGTTTCCACTCGCCACCGTCGGGGGTGCGGGCGTAGGAATTGGGCGACACATCGCTGATGGTCGTTCCCCAGTTTTCGTCCAAACCTCTGGTGAACACATCTCTGCTCTCTCCATCGGGCAGGAAGAGTTCGATCTTCAAGGTCTTCTTGGGCGACAAGCCGCTGTTGAAGATCAAGTTCTCGGTATAACCTTCATGAGCGTCGCCTTCACCAGTAACATCAGAGCTATACAGCAGGAGAATGCCGTGGGCAGGGGCGATGACGTTTTCATCGGCCGTCCAGACGATCTTCTTGGCATCCTTTTCGATGTACATGCCTCTCAACGGCAGGTCCATATCACCCATGTTGTAAAGTTCGATGAACTTATCGGTACCATTCAATTCATTCAAGACGATCACGCTGAAATCCGGAGGGACGGCACCGACGGTGTAATCTTTGGATTCAGAGGTCACTTCCATCTTTTCAGAAACGGCCTTGACGTAGAACACCACCTTGGTGTCGTTGGGTTGGGCCGGGATCACTGCGGTGTAAAGCTTGGTAGCCTCATCCAAGGTCATGGGGACTTCATTGATCTTGTCAGTTTCATCCAGGATATAGCACAAGGTGGCTTTCGTATCATAGAAACTGGCGATGTTGGCCGTAACCGTCACGTCATTGACATCGGTCATGGCTTTAGGGGTAAATGAAAGGCCCGAAACAGTAATTCCATAGTATGGTTCGTCCTTAACGCAGGAAGCCATCACAACGAGCAGGGCTAATGCCGCAAACAATATCTTTTTCATATTAATTCCTTTTTTGTAGTTAGACAATGAGTTTGTTTAGAAAGCAACCTGGAAACGGGCCAGCAGCATGTGATAGTTGACACCGGCATCACCAGCGGCAGCGTCCACATTGGCGAAGTTGTTGGTAGGATTACCGGCAGCATCAAGACCACAGATGAGTTTGCCCTTGCCGTTGGCATAACGGTCGTTGTTGACATACTGGTAGTTGAGGGCGATCTTGGTGTTCTTTCCAAGGTAGAAATTGAGGCCAGCGCCATAGAGTTCGGCAGAACCGCCAAAAACGGCTTGGTTGAGAGCGCGACCTTCGTAGTCGTTCATATCAAGGAACTCATACTTGAGTGCAAGTTCCAAGTCACCCCAGCTGCGGCCAGGACGAACACGGTTGAACTTGGCGCTACCCGAGTCGTAGGTCTGCTTGCCACCCAGGAGGAGGTAAGAGCACTCGGCATACCAGCCTTGGAAATGATACGGCTTGTCGAGAACGACATGCTCCGGATCCATGTAGGTCCAGTTCGACATCCAAGCGGTTTCAACGCGGAGACCATCGTAATGGCCAGCGAGTTCAGCGGTGGCGACAAGCGCATGGTCGGCATATTGGATATCGTCCGTGTCAAGATACTTCTTGCGGCTGATGTTGGTGGTATTACGGCAGCTGTAACGCAAGAACGGGGTCTTGCCGGCTTTCTCGTCGGAAGTCTTGGGGACGTCATACATCACCGCACCACCGATATGGATGCCATAGTCGGCCTCATTGATGGGGCGGACCACAACCTTACCGAGGTAGGAAAGACCTTCATCCATGCCATAGTCCTTGTTGTTGGCCTCCACGAAGTCGCGGGTCTCCTGACCTTCGATCTCCTGGAAGAGCACGCTGGCGCTACCGAAGAACATCTTGTTGCTGTACTTGGCGAAGATGCCGAGATGGCGGCTGGGAGCGAAGGCGCTGACCACCATCGGGCGTTCCATGAACTCGAGATAACGCGAGGAGGTGTTGCGCGACAGCGAGAAGTCGGGTTTCTGGCTACCGACGCTGAACTGCCAGTTCTTCACGCCCGTGTAGCGGACGATAGCGTCTTTCAGCTCGAAGGAACCGTTGGCGAGTTCCATATCCACCTCACCATACCAATCCGGAGTGATTTGGGTTTTCACGGCGAAACGGGCACGGCGGATGCTGGCACCGTCACCGATCGGGTCGGCCCATTCCTGGGCGCCGAAGTAGTGGCCGAAGTCAACCTGCACACGCGAGTCGAACCAGAATTTGTACGCTTTGTCCTTGGATTCGAAGACGAGAATGCCATCGCGTTCGGTGGGGTTCACTTCTTGCACATCCACTTTGTTGCCGTACTGGTCAACAGCTTGACCAGGCTTCTGGGCAAAGGCCGCTGCTCCAATGAGGAACAAGGCGACCATCATTAAAAGTCTTCTCATAGTTGTTAGATTTAGTAATATAATAATATTAAGTGATACAAATTAATAGTAAAAATAAAAACGGTCTCTTTCTTCTTTTTCTTTCATGCAGTGTGACATGAATTCCTGCAGTGCTTCGGTGTAACCACACTTGAAGGTGGTGTCGTAGCTCTCGTAGTGGTACTTGGTACCATTGTTATAGGTGATCTCAAACATCCAAGGGGTGTACTCAAAGTCAAGGTCTCCCCGGGTTTGATTCATCTTCAGGCTGTAGACGTTGAAGAGGATCCTAAGTTGGTCGAGCAGCTCCAGCTCCCGATCAAGCACTTGGCGTTTCCCCGTCTCCTTATTAAAGACAGTCATCACCATCCGGTCATCCTTGCGTTCCAAGTCATAGACATCCGACCCATATTCATAGTGGAACGACACCACTTCGCCGGCAATGGTCGCCTGTTCCTTCCAATGGTTCAGACATTGGATGAAATCGTTTATCGCAGCCCTATATCCGGCAGGACCTGCCATATAGCCTCCCGTGCTGATATCCTTGCCGGAGGCGTATGACACATACAAGCCCCATGAGGTACCGTCCAGCACATCGAATTTCGGCTGGTAATGGCCTTGGTATTTATACACCTTATGCTTCAGGATGATGGCCTGCAGGGAGTCAAACACACTGTGGTCCTCGATGGTGAGTTCCGTCTCGTCGGGAAAGCCTTCGTTGAACAGGAAATGCACCTTGCCTTCCTCGGTTTCCTCCACTAGATATCCAAAGCCCGAGAAACGGTCCATACCGCCTCCCTCATGCAGTGAGAAGTGGACGATGGTATCGTTCTCAGAGGGTTTGGACGAATGCAGGGGCGAAGCGCATCCGAACAACGACAATAGGCTTGCTAGTACGATCATGGTTTTCATCATCTTCTTACTTGTGTCTTCTTACTTGATTCCCAACTTCTTGGCGATGTCCTTCGGCAGGGCGTCCTTGTGCACCACGATGTTCAAGGTCTTGTAGCGCACAAAAGCCTTGGAGACGAACCAAGTGCCATGATACTGGCCAGCGTCGCCCCAGCTGTTCTTCACGATGTAGTATTCGTTGCCGATCTGGTCCTTGGCAGTGCCGTAGATCAGCATGCCGTGGTCGTCGCCCGTCTCATAGTTGTCGTAGGCAATCTGGCGTTCCTTCTGGGTGACCCACTTCTGCGGGGTAGGCTGGTTCATGGCTTCCTTGCGACGGTCGGCGGCGCTCAGGCCCATCCAGTGAGCCATGTCGCTGCCGGTAAGGTCCTTACTTTTGGCCTCGAGGTCGGGAAGGACGGCGATGCCGGATTGCTTGCCGCGGAGCCAGCCGCTTTCGCTGACGTCGGAACCCCAAGCGATGGTATAGCCTTTGTCGATGGCGTTGTCCATCACTTGCATGAGCTCATCGATAGGAAGGTTCATGGCCTGTCCCCAACGCCAGTTGTCCTGCACTTCGATGACGAAGGGCTCGTAGAACGGATGATGGGTGAAAGAGGTCAGGTTGACGTAGTCGTCCATGTTGAGGCCCGTGGACTCGGCAAAGCTCATGGGCGTATATTTCTTGCCATTATAGGTGAACTCGGTCGGAGGCACGCCGAGGTAGGCATCATAGACGCCGGCCAAGGCCTTCTTCCACAGCGGGTTGCCGTCTTTGTCCATTTGGATCTTGCGGCTCTTGATGACACCTTCCACCAGGGGATCGGTCACAGCGGAGAGTTCGGTAAAGTTCGACAGGGAGTCGCCGTGCATGGCACCGGCAGGCATCTCGCAGTCAGGTACGAGGCCGTAATGACGAATGGCATAGAGCACATCGCCGAAAGAGCCGCCTTGTGAGAAGGAGACGTCGCCGTGGGTACGGACCGCGGCTTCGGCACGGTCGAGATAGGTCTTGTAAACAATGTACATCTCCGAGAAGTCATACTCGGGCTTGCCCATACGGAGCAGTTCCGACTCAAAGAACGCCAACGAGGAGTAGCACCAGCAAGTACCGGCTTGGTTCTGGTCCTTGATGGGGGTGATGGGCAACACTTTGATGGTGTCGAACTTGAAGCCTTCGCCTTCTTCTTTGTCAGCAGGTTTCGGGGTTCCGGGTTGGGCCACGGCGGCGACGCTGAGCATCACGGCAGCGGCAGTGAGAAAACGTTTGAATTTCATGATTTGATAATTTGATATTTAAAGATTTAACGATTTTTTCATGGATTTGGAAAGGGCATCCTTGTGAAGGGTGAAGAAGATGGTATATTTGCGCAGGTACTGCTCTGAGCAATACCAATAGCCTTTGTAAGGTCCACGCTCGGTGCCCCAGGAGTTCTTGATCTTATAGTACTTGTTGCCGTTCTGGTCTTTGGCGAGGCCCACCACCAGCATGCTGTGGTCGTCGCCGGCATCCCAGTTGTCGTAGGCCTGCTGGTGAAGTGCGTCGGTAACCTGCAGTTCCGGCACAATCTCCTCCCAAAGCGTAGCCTCAGGGTCTTCGGGGACGATGCCAAGGCCCGTCTTGCCCGAGAAGCCCTTGTTGCTCACGTCCTGGGCCCAGCCCAGCGTATAGCCGTGTTCGAGGGCTTCGTCCACACATTGCATCAGCTCGTCGAGCGGCATGTTGTAGGCAGGCGTCCAGGTCCAGTTGTCGGGAATCTCCACCATACAAGGCTTGTAGTAGGGGTCGCTGGTGAAGGAGCAGATCTCGATGTAATTGGCAGGATCGATGCGATAGGCTTCGGCAAACGACTTGGGCGTGTATTGCTTTCCATCGACCGTGAACTTCTCAGGCACCTCGCCAAGATAAGCGTCGAGCACGCCTTGGACGGCCTTGGGGCCGGCAGGCGAGATCTTCTTGTTGCCGTTCTTGATAATGGCACGGGCCACCGAGGCAATCACCTCGTTCATCTCGCTATGCATGTGGCGTTCCTCACCGATGACCTTGCCGCTGTAGTCGGCTTCGGGCATCATGCCGTACTTGTCGATCATGTAGAGCACGTCGCACACCTCGCCGCCTTGGCTAAGCGAACTGCCGCCATGCATCCTGACGAACTTGGCCACCTTTTCGGCCCAAGCCTGACGGACGACAAACATCTCCGAGAGGTTGAACTCCTTGCCATACATACGAAGGATCTCGGCTTCCACAAAGCCGATGCCGGCAAAGCACCAGCAGGTGCCAGAGCTGCCTTGATTATCAACGGCCGTATGCGGCACATTGAGGGTTTCCGTGATTTGATACACCGGTTGTTTTTCTTCCTCGGCACCGGCTTCCTGAGCCGACACCATCGGGCAGATCCCCATCAAGAGGATAAGAGAAAATAACTTTACGATTCTGCTCATATTATTAAAACATTTAAATTACTTCAACAACGATTAGCGGACCATCACTTTCACGACTTCGTCCCCACCCCGAACCAGATAAAGGCCCGGAATCAAGTTGAACTCGCTGGCGGTGACATTCGAACGCAACGCCACCCGACGTCCGGTCAGGTCATAAACAGCAACTTCTATGGCGGTCGGGCTCGTCACGATGAGACGGCCTTGGTCTCCCCAAGCCTTCAAGGCAGCTTCCGGCTGCTCTCCTACCGTTTGGAATCCGGAACAATAGAGGGTATACTGGGTATCGAGGTAGCTGGAGGCAATCGAACAGCTTCGCCAGCCGGTGTACAAGGGCAGTTCTCCTTCCAGCACGGAAGTCATGCCGCTTTGCATCAAGGAGCTCCACCTTTCGGACAGGCCAAGCACTTCGTTGGCGTTCACCGAGGCATCGAAGACATTCTCATACACGTCCCGGACCACCCAGTCTTCCTCGTTGAAGATGCTCACCGTTTTCTTCTGGGCATTGCCCCGGGCGTCATAGTAATATTGCGTCTTGTTGTCCAGGTTCAAGTCCGACCCCATCCAACCGGCAGAATAACACGTCTCCGAGGCCACCTGGCCCGCATCGGTATAGGCAATCTGAAACTGTTGGGAGACCCTCCATTGGTTGGCTCCAGGCCCCCATCCGCCTTTGCGGTAAATCATCAGCTCCACACAACGCTGGTTGTCGTCGTAGAAGAGCGAGTCTTTCTGGGTCTCGCGCCAAGAACCATTGCGGCCGTTGTAAGTGATACGGCAAACCACCTGGCCTTCGTCGCCGTAAACCCGCTCCGTCTTGATCGAGGGCAACCATTCTCCGGATACGTCCTTTCCGTTGTAGTAGGCATAGAGCACCTGCTGGTCCTGTTCGTTATATTCATAGACGGCATAGTTGATTTCAACCCACTCGGTGTTCTCGGGCGCTTCGGTGAGTACCGTTTCAAGCAGCTTCCCCGATTCGGTGTTGCGGTATTGATAGCGGACCCGCTGATAGGGCTCCCAAGCCTCGTTTCTCCAACGGCTCACCAAGACCAGGTCTTGGTCGTCCTCCCAGGTGGTCTCCGTCATCAGGTCGGGTTGCCATTCTCCCTCTTTCCAAAGGTAGGAGGTCTCCACCTTGCCACCTTCGGAATAGGTGTACAGGTTTTTCCAGCGGGTACGGTCAAAGTCGTCGGCTCCGATCACACTGTCGAGTTTTTGGACATAATCGGCCCTGCCTTGTGAGGCCACTCCCTGCATGGATAACAGTTCAGGATGCGCAAATTGGTACTGCATCCGTTCCCACTGGTTATGGAACACCGTGGGCGTGTTGTATTGTTGAGCGATCGCGGGGACCATCAGTCCCACCAGGATCATCGATAATAGGATCTTTTTCATGATTGTACGCTGTTATTGATTCTACGATCCGTTACTGCATTACGACCACCTTACGCACCTGGACGCCATGGGTCGTCTGAATACGGAGAAACACCATCCCTTGCGGGCAGCCCGACAAATCGAGCCGCATCTCCGAGGCTTCGGCACGACGGTGCATCAGCATTTGTCCGGCGGTATTGAAGACGGACACTTCGCTAAGCCCATCGGCCTGTACCCAAACCGTACCGTCGGTCGGGTTGGGGAAGACGCTCAGCGCTTCGGTCGGCGTTTCGCCGACCGACACATTGCCCCAGCAGGCCCGGTTCGAGCGACTGGACTCCACGCCCTTCAGCATGCCGGTCACCTGATACACCACCATGGATTCCGTGGCCGACAGGGTATCGGCATACTGGGCATCCGTGATGTTTTCGCGGTAAAGCTCCCCATTGCGGTAGAGGTTGTACGACTCGGCCAGCAAGGCAGGATCCCACTGCAGCAGGACCGTGCCGTCGCCCTGGTCATCGAGCCGCAAGTTCGAAGGAAGATGGGTGGCATTGATCTCCAAGTAAAACAGTTCCGGGTGGAGGGCGGAGCGTGCCGGCGAGGACTCCACCTCACCCTGCTCGCCGTAAAGCGCCGTCAACTTGAAGAAATAACGTTTCCCCAACTGTTGGTTGTTGAGGGTATAGCTGGTCGACGTGCCAGGCAACATCTTGACCTGCTTGTATTCCTCACCGGGATATTTCCGATAGAGCACTAAGGCATCGATTCCTTCGGCCTGTTCGGGAAGTTCCCAGTGGAACACGATCTTCTTGTTGGTCATCTCACCTTCGAAGGCACGAGGGCTGAGCCCCTCCGTCTCAATCACCGCGCAGCACGTGTTGGAAGGATCCGTCTCCCCTTCGTGACAGAAGGCAGTGACATAGTAGCTGTGCATCACAGCCGCATTTCCCACATCCACGAAAGAGGTGGTGTCAGGCACCATGTTATAGAAATAGCCGTCGCGATAGATGTTGTAGCCATAGCCCGGATCGGGGATGCCCGTCCAATGCAGCAGCACGTTTTCGCCCTCGACTTCCGCCGTCAGGTCGGAAGGATGGACCAAACTGCCCACGCCGCCACAGGTGTTCACCGTCTCGAAGAAAATGCCGGTCGGCATATTCACCGAAGGGCCGGCATAGTCGAACACGGTCTGGCCTTCTGAATCCAGAATGCTGATCGCCACGTCCATGCTGTCGGCCGGAGCGGCCCAACTCATGGTCACGCGACCCTGCGGAACTTCCATCGTCACCTTGCGGTCCTCCGTCTCAGGAACGAATTCGCCCAGTTTGTTGCCCGCAGCGTTGAAGAGGGTAAGCATACCACGACTCCCTTCGATCTGATCGGCAGAATAGCAGCGGATCTGCCAGTCGCACACGGGGCCCAAGTTGATGCCATCGGCATGCGCTTTCCGTCCGGAATAGCCGTTACAGACAGCATATACGCGGTAGTTCACCATGGCCGGGAGTCGGGTCGGAATCACCTGGGTTACGGACGCACCCGGAACCGGGTTCTCATACAGACCCACCACAACGCCATCGCGCTCCACCACAATCTGGTCGATGGCCTCCAACGGACGGCCGTCGAGGGTAGCGGTAGGATTCACCCAAGACAACGTCACGGAAAAATCCTCGTCGCCATTGGGCACCGCCGTAAGGTAGTCAGGCGCCTTGGCTGTGTTTTCAAACACGAACGGAGGGACGAAATTGGTGATCACCGCCTGGCCGGAGTTGAACATATAGCCGGACACATTCAGTTCGTCGATGGCGAAAAAGCCGTTGCCCGAGCCGCTCCAGCCCCAGTTGAAATGGAACATGTCGTTCTCGTCGTAGCCGTCGCAAACGAAGGCATGGCCGCCCTGGCCCTCCGTGTCGGAGCCAGAATAGTAGCAAGGCCAGCCCAAGTCGAACTGGTCTTTCAGAATCTGATGGAACTCGGCAAGGTCGAATGCATCGCGGGAATAGATCCGGCAGCGGTTGGTATAACCGAAGTATTTGAGCACCGCATCGGGCACGTCTTGCGAGTAGGCGCCGCTCCCATCGGTGGAGTAGTCCATATCGACCGCCACGCCGCAATCGTACATGAACTTGGCAATGGCATCGATGCACTCCGGATCCGAATCGGCGGCAATGCCGTTGGGCATCTTGTCGAAATCGTACACCGACGAGGAGAAATCGACTGCCAGTTCCCCCCATTGGTAATGGTAATAGCTGTGATGGCCCCATCCATGGGTGGGATATTTCCAATAGTTCATCACCTGCGACATGGCGGTGGCCACGCAACCCGCGTAGGAGTTGCCAGGGCAGAACTTGTTATAAGGTGCATTTTGGTTCCATTTGGTCGTCAACAGGTAGAACTTCGCGCGGTTCCCATTGCGGGAGGGAAGGCGCTCCCCACGAAGCAGGGCCTCCCACTCGCCAACCACCTGCGGTTCGGCCGAAGCGACCCCCCGCGACAGCATCTGACGGCCTTGGCTGAGGTTGTCGAGATAATACATCATTTCAGGCGATGCGTTTTCCGTCGGGAAACACCCCTCATCGGAGTAGCCCACGATAGGGCGGAAACGGTCGTCGGCCGACACCAGCACAAACCCGTTGGTGCCGACATTGAAAGCGTAGTAGTGGTCAGTAGCGGAAACAAGTTGCAACGCATCGGCCTTCACCGACTGTGAAAGGGCGGTTTGGGCAAAGCCCGCACCCACTTTCCGTGCTGTGACCAGATCCACTGGACCGGCAAACAAGCAGCCGATGGAGAGCGTCAAAGCAAGTAAAAGGAGTAGTCTATTCTTCATAGTTTTTGCGATTGAAATTTCATAATATTTATTAAGGTGTCAAAAGTAGAAAAAAAAACTTTCCACCCCAAAAAAATCCGTAAAAAAAAAGACCATACAGGTTCCCCGTTTAAAAAGTATCGGTATTTATAGTACGTATATTTACCATTTTTTTTACCTTTGCAGTTTTAAAACTGGAATCATGGGAAAGTATCAGCTGATGAACGTGGCCGACGGCCGCCGTTTCGAAGACCAGGGATGGACCTTGGACGACCCTCAGGGCAACACGCCAAGCATGGTGAGAGCCATGTATGAGAACAAGCAACTGCATGTGGCGACCGATGAGCGTCTCGGCCTTTATAAATTCGCCGACTGGATGCCTGTCAAACGGATGTTGGAGCATCCCTCCTGCCCTGTTACCTACAAAAGTGAGAAGCTTGCCAAACACCTGAGACTGAACAACTTGTATATCACCTTCAGCGGCTGGTGGCCCAAGATCGGTGCCCAAATGAGCACCTGCTCCTTCAAGGAAACGGAAGCCTATTCGGTTTGCGCACGCTTAAGTGGAGAATACAAGGAAAAGGTGCTGGTGGTCGCCTCGGCAGGCAATACGGCCAGAGCGTTTGCCAAGGTATGTTCCGACAACGGCATCAAACTGCTGCTCTGCGTGCCCCAGGACAACATCGGGGCGCTGTGGTTCGACAAGCCCTTGAACCCCTGTGTCAAGCTGATCACCACCGCCTCGGGCAGCGACTACTTCGATGCCATCCAACTGTCAAACTACGTCTGTGAGCTGCCCGGCTTCCTCGCCGAAGGCGGTGCCAAGAACATCGCCCGTCGCGACGGCATGAGCACCACCATGATGTCGGCGGTGACCTTCATCGGCCAAATCCCCGACTTCTATTTCCAGGCCGTAGGCAGCGGCACAGGCGCCATCGCCGCCTGGGAAGCCAACCTGCGTTTTCTCGAAGACGGGCGTTTCGGCCAAAAGAAAGCCAAGCTCTATGTATCGCAAAACAAGCCCTTCGTGCCCATGTACGACGCCTGGCGTGCCGACTCACGGGCCCTGCTGCCCTACGATCCCGACCAAGCCCGCAAGGATGCCGCGGAGATCTGTGCCCCGGTACTCTCCAACCGCAAGCCACCTTATTCGCTGGCGGGAGGGCTGTACGACGCCTTGAAAGATACCGACGGCGACATCCTGGCCGTCAGCAACGAGGAAGCCAATGCCGCCAAGCAACTTTTCGAAGCGACCGAAGGCATCGACATCTACCATGCCGCCGCCGTGGCCCTTGCCTCGCTCATCCAAGCCATCCATAATAATAAGGTGCAAGCTGACGACATTATCATGCTCAACATCACCGGAGGGGGCGAGAAACACTTCATGGAGACGCATGAAATCCACCGTCTCCAACCCAGTCACATCTTCCCGATTGGCTTTACCAAAGCGGATGTCGGTAAGGTCATGGAAGGGCTGATGAAAAATTAATTCGGAATTTTTCTGCGAAATGGTTGTACAATCAAAAAAAGTTGTAATTTTGCAGTCCGAAAATTTAGAGACATGTACGCAATTGTAGAAATCGCTGGACAGCAGTTCAAGGTCACGAACGGTCAAGAGATCTTCGTCAACAGACTGCAAGGTGAAGAAGGAAGCAAGGTTTCTTTCGACAGAGTATTATTGATTGACAACGACGGCGCTACCCAAGTGGGCGCCCCCACGGTTGCCGGTGCCAACGTCGAGGCGACGATTAAGGAGCACTGCAAGGGCAAGAAGGTCATCGTTTTCAAGAAGAAGAGAAGAAAAGGTTATCAAACCTCCAACGGCCATCGTCAGTATTTGAGCAAGGTCGTTATTGACAACATCATCATGTAAAAACCCGAAAAAAACAGAAAAGATATGGCACACAAGAAAGGCGTCGGTAGTTCCGAGAACGGTCGTGAGTCAGCTAGTAAGCGACTCGGAGTGAAAATTTTCGGTGGTCAAGCAGCCATTGCAGGCAACATCATCGTCCGTCAGCGCGGCACCAAGCACAATCCTGGCAAGAACGTCGGTATGGGCAAGGACCACACCCTCTATGCCTTGTGCGACGGTATCGTTGAGTTCGTGAAGAAGAAAGACAACAAGTCGTTCGTCTCCATCGTCCCCGTTGAAGGCACAATCGCCGAATAATTTTTTCATAACATACATTTTTTTACCGGCTATCGATTGATAGCCGGTTTTTTTCATTTATTTTTGCGCAACCAATTAAACAGCGTAGTAAATGTTAGTATTATCCTACATCCGTGATCACAAAGAAGAGGTGATCGAACGTCTGTCCATCAAGAACTTCAACAACGTCGCCCTGATCGACGAGATTCTTGCCCTGGACGACGAGCGCCGTGCCACCCAACGGCAATGCGACGACCTGTTGGCCGCCCTCAACGGCAACGCCCGCACCATCGGCGACCTTTACAAACAAGGCAAAGCCGCCGAGGCCAACGAGCTGAAGGCAAAGAACAACGAGATGAAAGAACAGTCCAAGGTCTTGGCCGACCGTCTTGAGGAAATCAAGAAGACCATCCAGGCCAAGCTCGTGGAAATCCCGAATACTCCCCGGATCGACGTGCCCCGCGGCACCTCCGCCGCCGACAACGTCAACGTGCATCAGGAAGGCGAGATGCCCCAACTCCACGAAGGCGCCAAGCCGCACTGGGAGCTGCTCACCGACTATGGGCTGGCCGACTTCGACCTCGGCAACAAGGTCACCGGCGCCGGCTTCCCCTTCTACAAAGGGAAAGGTGCCAAGCTGCAGCGCGCCCTGATCAACTTCTTCCTCGATGAGGCCAGCGCCGCCGGCTACAACGAGACGCAACCGCCCGTCGTGGTCAACGAAGCCTCCGCCTACGCCACCGGTCAGCTTCCCGACAAGGAAGCCCAGATGTATGCCGTACCCCTCGACGGCTTCTACCTCATCCCCACCGCCGAGGTGCCCTTGACCAACATGTTCCGCGACACCATCGTCAAGGCAGAACAGCTGCCCATCAAGACGGTAGGATACTCCAGCTGCTTCCGCCGCGAGGCCGGCTCCTACGGCAAGAACGTCCGTGGCCTCAACCGCCTCCATCAGTTCGACAAGGTGGAGATCGTCGAGATCGCCAACCCCGTCGGCAGCTACGACCGCCTCGAAGCCATGAAGAGCCATGTGGCCGGCTTGCTCCGCAAGCTGGAGCTGCCGTTCCGCATCCTGCATCTTTGCGGTGGCGACATGAGCTTCACTTCCGCCACCACCTACGACTTCGAAGTGTGGTCGGCCGCCCAGCAGCTCTGGCTGGAGGTCAGCTCTGTCTCCAACTTCGAGACCTTCCAAGCCAACCGCCTGAAGCTCCGTTTCAAGGACAAGGACGGCAACATCCAACTCGTGCACACCCTCAACGGCAGCGCCCTGGCCCTGCCGCGCATCGTGGCCGCACTGCTCGAAGACCATCAAACCCCCGAGGGCATCCGCATCCCGAAGGCCCTCCAAAAATACACCGGCTTTGATATCATTTCGTAATCTGATCATCGCCGTCGGTTCGGTCCTGCTCCTCGCCGCTTGCGGGAGCAGGACCGAACCGACTTCCGACGGCTCCATCCCAGGCATCCGTGCCCAGCTGAAGAAAGACAGCATCGCCCTCCAAGCGCTCCAAGAGCGCTATCAGGTGCCGCTGCGCGACCAGTTCCGCTGGTGCGACTCCATGCTGGCCTTCGTGCCGGAGGAGCAGGTCAACGACTATTTCGACGTCCTCAACCTCACCCAAGCCTATCTCAGCCAGTTCGACGAGCTGTTGCCCGTCATGCGCAACGACCTGTCTTACATCGGCCAACAGCTGGACCTCCTCCAGAAGGACATCGACACCCATTACCTCAGCGACTCGCTCGCCCAAGAATACCTGAACGACGAAAAGGCCGCTGCCGACACCCTGCACTACCGGATCCAGTACTTCGAGGACCGGCTGGCACAACAGGAGAAAGCGCTTCAGAAAACCCGAAAAGACCTCGGTAAAGCCGTATCGAAATGAAACGACTCTTCCTCCTCGTCTTGATGGCCTGGCTGCTCCCCCTGGCGGTCAGCGCCCAAAACAAGAAAGATGCCCAGACCGAAGTGGAGGTGCAACTGGCATCCAAGCGTTTCCAAAGCCAAGAATATGAGGAGGCCCGCGACCTGTATCACAACCTGTATCGAAAGAGAGGCCTGTCCCAGTACTTCAACCAGTATGTGGAATGCCTTTTCCGCCTGGGCGAATTCGCCCAGGCGGAAAAGGAGCTCCAACGCTTCATCCGCAGCAACCCGAACCACTGGAAGGCGAAGGTGGACCTGGTGTACGCCTACCAAAGCGAAGGCAACACCAAGAAAGCCGACGAGCTCTTCGACGAGATCCTGAAAGGGATCCCCGACAACCGCAGCAGCATCCTCAACCTCGAAAACATGTTCCGGAGCCGCTCGCTCAACAACCACGCCATGGCGATCCTCGAACGGGGCGCACAGATCAGCAGCGATGGCTATCCCTTCTATGTCGAGAAGGCAAGCCTCTACCAGGCCATGAACAACTACCAAGAGGCGTTCGTCTATTATTTCAAGGAGCTGGAAGCCCAGCCCGACCAGTACAAGTTGGTCAAGAACCGGTTCCAGACCCTGCTGCTGTACGACGTCAACAAAAGCATCGCCGACGAGATGCGCATCGCCCTGTTGGAGAAGACCCAGCAACAGCCCGACAACCTCGAGTACGCCAAGTTGTTGGTATGGTTCTCCCTTCAGGAGGAAGACTATGACATCGCCTTGGCCCAATGCAAGAGCATCGACCGCCGTCACAGCGACCAGTCGGAGGAGATCATCAACCTGGCCGACATCTGCCTCGACAACCGCCAGTACGACCTAGCCAAGGAGGCCTTCGACTACGTCCTCGAGAAGGGCAAGGTCAACCCCTTTTACGGAAGGGCCCTGGTCGGTTCCATCGAGACCGAGAACCAGCTGTGCCTGGACCGGCACGTCACCGACACCCGCACCTATGAGCGGCTCAGCCATAAGATCGACGAGGCTTATCAAAACATCGGTTCGAAGGAATACCCTTACCTCGTGGAGATCCAGGCCGACCTCATGGCCTACCACCTCCATCAGGTACCCGAAGCCGTCGCCCTCCTGCAGCAAGCCATCGGACAGACCAACGCCAAGTTCACCCAAGCCCGGCTGAAACTCAAGTTGGCCGACATCTATCTCTATACCGACGAGGTGTGGGAAGCCACCCTGCTCTACAGTCAAGTCGACAAAAGCATGAAAGAGGAGCCCCTCGGCCACGAGGCCCGGTTCCGCAACGCCCAGCTGCGTTACTTCATCGGCGAGTTCAACTGGGCACAGACCCAACTCAAGGTGCTGAAAGCCGCCACCTCCAAGTTGATCGCCAACGATGCCATGACCCTCTCCCTCATCATCGACGACAACCTCGAATACGACACCACGGGCACCGAGCTCAACCGTCTGGCCCAGGCCGACTTCAAGATCTATCAACACCGCGAAGACGAGGCACTGTCCATCCTCGACTCCATTCGGCACGACGGCAACATCATCAGCAAACCCCACGCACTCTATCGGATCGCCGAGATCGCGGCACAACGCGAAGACTACGTCGAAGCCGACAGCCTCTACCTGCAGATCGTCCAGACCTTCCCCGACAGCTACATGGCCGACGACGCCCTGATGCAAGCCGCCTTGATTGAACACCGGCAGCTGAAGGCCAAAGAGGCCGCCAAGAAGCATTACGAGATGCTCATCGACCAGTATCCCACCAGTCTCTATACCGCCCAAGCCAAGAAGAACTATCGGAAACTATGAAGAGAGAAGACAAAAGACCGAAGACCGAAGACGTCAGGCCGAAGAAAGCCCTGGGACAGCATTTCCTGACGGACCAAAACATCGCCCGTAAGATTGTGGAGCAGCTCTCCCCCGAACTGGAGTGCGTCATCGAGGTGGGGGCCGGCACCGGCGTGCTGACCCAATACATGGTGGACACGATCCGCGACCGTTTCTATGTCATCGAGATCGACACCGAATCGATCGACTACCTGAAGTCGCATTATCCCGAACTGGGCGACCACCTCATCCACGGCGACTTCCTCAAGGCCCGTCTCTCCGACTACGGCCAACAAAACATCGGCATCATTGGCAACTTCCCCTACAACATCAGCAGCCAGATCTTTTTCCAAGTGCTCAAATACAAGGAACAGGTGGTGGAGGTGGTCGGCATGGTACAGAAAGAGATGGCCGAGCGCATGGCCGCCAAGGAAGGCAGCAAGACCTACGGCATCCTAAGCGTACTGATGCAGGCCTGGTACGACATCGACTACCTCTTCACCGTGCATGAGAACGTATTCAACCCACCCCCCAAGGTGAAGTCGGCCGTCATCAAGATGCGACGCAATGCCGTCACCGACCTGGGTTGCGACGAAAAACTGTTCGTAAGCATCGTCAAGCAAGCCTTCAACCAACGACGCAAGACCCTGCGCAACTCCCTGCGCAGCATGCTCAATCCCGACATCATCGGAGATGCCGTCTTCAACCTGCGCCCAGAACAGCTGTCGGTAAGGGATTTTATTGATTTGACGAATCGGATTGGGACGCCATCTTCCGCATCGCCCGACGTACCGTAAGGAAGGCGGAAGTGCCACCCACCACCACGATGGTGGCGAAAATCAGCAACACATCCTTGAACTTGAGCAGGACCGGATAGGCCTCCACCACATAGTTGCCTCCCGTCCCGAACTTCACGAAGCCGAACCGCTGCTGCAGCAGCACCAACACGATTCCCAGCACCAGCCCGATAAGGCCGCCCGCCACGGAGATCAGCAGCCCTTCGTTCAGGAAGATCCGCTTGATCAGGCGGTTGTCGGCCCCCATGGCCTTCAGGATGCCGGTATCCTTGCGCTTGTCTATCATCAGCATGGAGAGCGAGCCGACCACGTTGAAGGTAGCCAGGATCAGGATGAAGGTGAGGATGACGTAGACCGCCCACTTCTCGGAACGCATCACCCGGTAGAGGGTGACCTGCTGCTCCTGTTGGTCTTTCACCGCATAGCCTTCTCCCAAAAGCGGCTTGAGTTCCTTCTTCACCCGACCGACGTCGGCTTGGGACGACAGGAACAGCTCCACGGCGGTGGCCTTTTGGTCATAGTCCAGCAACTCAGCAAGCCAGGGATAAGGCACCAACACGACTTTCTGGTCAATCTCCTGCTCGGTGGCGAACACCCGCCGCACCGTCAGCACACCCGAGTTGAAACCATTCTCCAGACTCATCGAGGAAGCGTTGCCCCGCTTGGGCACATAGATGCGCAACAGGGTATAGGGGTCGTAGGCGTTGATGCCCAGGTACCAGGCCACGCCAGCACCGGGAAGGGCCAGATCCGCCTCGTCGTCGTGCAACACCAAGGCATCGTCGTCGAACACCACGTTGCCCAGTCGCTCCACCTGTTCGTAGGCCAGCCCCACCCCTTTCACCTGACCGATGTGCTGTTTGTCGTTGGCACGGAACAGGGCATCCTCGGTGATGGTGGGAACCACCTGTTCCACCCCTGGGATAGCCTCAATCCGTTCGGTCGGAAACGCCGACAAGTCGATGGTCTTGCCTTTTACGGCGGTGATCTGCACATCCGGCGCCAGCAAGTTGCTCATGGACGACACCACCTGCTCCAGCCCGTTGAAGGCCGACAACACCACAATCAGCGCAAAGGCACCCACGCTGACACTCACGATCGAGATCCACGTAATGATGTTGATGAGGTTGTGGCTCTTCTTGGCGAGCAGGTAACGGTTTGCTATGAACAGGGGCAGTCTCACTGGTCTCCGTGCAGCAGGTTGTCAATGTTCTCGATGTAATCCAGGGAATCGTCCTCGAAGAAACGCAGTTCCGGGATGACGCGCATCTGGTGACGGATGCGGTTGCCCAGCAGACCGCGGATGGCCTTGGCGTTGGCGTTGACCTCTTCCACCACCTTCTTCTTGTCGTCCACGCCGAAGATGCTCAGATACACATTGGCATACCCCAGGTCGGAAGTCACCTTCACGTGGGTCACCGTGATCATCAGCGAAGGCACCGCCGGTTTCAACTCTCTTTGGAAAATATCTCCTAACTCTTTGAGTATCAGTTTATTAACTCTATCTAACCTTTTTGAGTCCATAAGATCGGTTTTTCAGTTGTTCAATGAATCGTATTTGGGTCGGCAAAGATACGGCATTTTTTTCATTCACGGCGTTTCGAATCCATCAAAATGGTGACTGGCCCATCGTTGACAAGGGCCACCTCCATCATCGCACCGAACTCCCCGCACTGCACCTCGCGGCCCGACACCTCGGTCAGGCATTTCAGGAACAATTCGTACAGCGGCACGGCCTGTTCGGGACGGGCGGCCCGGATAAAACTCGGTCGGTTGCCCTTCTTGGTGAGGGCATGGAGGGTAAACTGACTCACCACCAGGAACTTTCCGTCCACCTGCTGGATGTCGAGGTTCATCGAGTCATGACCGTCATCGAAGATACGCAATTTCGACAACTTGGCGCAAAGCCATTCTACATCTTCATGATTATCAGCTTCCTCAATACCTATCAACAGCAGCATCCCCAACCCTATTTGCGACTTGACACGGCCGGCGATGGTCACCGAAGCCTGTGATACCCGTTGTGCTACAATCCTCATTTTCTTATTTTTTTGCGAAGGTAGTGTTTATTTTTTTATTTTTGCCGCCTGTTTGGTCAGAAAAACAGCTTTAAACGAGAAACAATGACGATTTACGACGGTCTCCCCTTGCGGACCTTTGACCTGCTCCCCAAGCTGGAACAGGAGTATGGTAAAGAGAAACCGATCCTCGCCGAAAAGGAAAACGGCGATTGGAGGACGTACAACGTTGGGGAAGCCAGAAGCATTGTCGATGCCATCAGCCGCTCGCTGATCGCCATAGGCATCCAACAAGGTGACCGCGTGGCCATCTCCTCACGGAACTGTCCCCATTGGAACTTCATCGACTGGGGCATCCAGCAGATCGGAGCCATCACGGTGCCGCTCTACACCACCATTAGCGAGAACGACTACAAATACAACCTCAACCATGCTGAGGCCAAGCTGGTGTTCATCTCCGGACAGAACATCTTCCGCAAGATCGACACCATCCGCAACGAACTGCCCACCGTTCAACGGGTCATCTCCCTCAAGACCCTCGAAGGCGCCAAAAGTTTCGACGATTTCCTCGAACTGGGCAAGACGGTTTCGCCCGAGCGCCTCGAGGAAGCCAAGGCCCGGGTGGACCGTTACGACCTGGCCACGGTGATCTACACCTCGGGCACCACAGGCACCCCCAAGGGCGTGATGCTCACCCATGACAACCTCACTTCCAACACCAAGTGTCTCGACACCCTCTTCGAGGTGAAGCCGGGATGCCGATACTTCAGCTACCTCCCCCTGTCGCACATCTTCGAGCGACAGGTCACGATGGCTTACATGAACCTGGGAGCCATCGTATACTATGCCGAAAACATGGCCACCATCGTCAGCGACATCAACGAGGTGAAGCCCCATGTGTTCACTACCATCCCCCGACTGCTGGAGAAGATCCATGCCAACATCCTGCTCAAGGGCAAGAAACTGAAGGGCCTCAAGAAGTGGATCTTCCACTGGGCCATCGAACTGGGGTACCAATTCAACGACAAGCACCAGAACAGCCGCTTCTACAACTGGAAGCTCTGCCTCGCCGACCGCCTGGTATACCGTCAGGTGCGCGAAGGGCTGGGCAACAGCATCGAGGTGATCATCCTGGGCGGTGCCAGCATCCAACCCAAGATCTCCAAGCTGTTGACTGCCATGAAGATGCCGGTCATGGAAGGCTATGGGCTCACCGAGACCTCCCCCGTGATCGCCGTCAACAGCCCGGTGACCCGAAACATCAAGATCGGTTCCGTAGGCTTCCCCGTGGAGAACGTGGACGTCAAGATCTCCGACATCGGCGAGATCCTCGTCAAGGGAAGCACCGTCATGAAGGGTTACTACCGTGCGCCGGAACTGACTGCCGAGGTGATCGACGCCGACGGCTACTTCCATACAGGCGACCTGGGCGTCATCGACAGCGAGGGTTTCCTCTGCCTCACCGGCCGTGTAAAGGAGATCTTCAAGACCTCGATGGGCAAGTACGTCAGCCCCGCGCTGGTGGAGAACACCATGATGGAGTCGCCCTACATCAGCTCCATCATCGTGGTGGGCGAAGGGCAGAAATTCGCCGGCGCCCTGATCATCCCCAACTTCGACCAGCTGAGCATCTGGTGCCGCGAAAACCACCTCTCCTTCATCAACAACGAGTTGATGATCAAGGACAAGGCCGTCATCAGCTTGTTCCGGCAGGAGGTGGACCGCCTCAACAAGAGCCTGGGCGACTACGAACGGGTGCAGCGTTTCGAGCTGCTCTCTTCGGAATGGAGCGCCAACAAGGGGGAAATCACCAGCACATTGAAGATCCGCCGCGACGTCATCCAACGCCACTACAAGGCCCAGATCGAGCGTCTGTTCGTTTAATTGTGTAACAACTTGAAGATCATCTCCCGATAAAGGTCTTTGGGAGAAACGTCACCCACCTGGTAACCCTTCGATTTCAGGTCGAACTCACGCAACACTCCGATGCAACGCACACATTCGGCGATGGAATGGTTGCGCGCGGCCGCCTGGTAGTCGCGGACGAAGAACGGGTTCACTCCCAACACGCTGGCCAGGGCGTTTTGCGAGGTGTCTGTGGCATAGTGCAGCTTCAGCAGCTTCGTGTAGAAGCCGTACAAGGTGATGGCCGTCACCAGCAAGGGATATTCCTTGGCGTTGTCACCAAAATAGTTCACGATGCGGTTCGCCTTGAGCACGTCGCGGCTTCCGAGGGCGTTCTGCAACTCAAAGGGGTTGAAGTCCTTCGAGATGCCGATGTTGCGCTCCACGTCGCCGTCGTCGATCTTCTTCGCCTTCGGCAGGGCGATGATCAGCTTCTCGAGCTCGTTGCGGACTTTGTGCAGGTCGGTGCCGAGATAGTCGGTGAGCATCTGGGCGGCCTTGGGCGTGATGCCGTAACCCTTGTCGGACAGATACGACTGGATCCAGCCCGGTATGTTGTTTTCGTACAGCTTCTTCGACTCGAACAACACCCCCATCTTGTCGATCTTCTTGGCCAGGGCGCGGCGCTTGTCGAGTTTCTTGTACTTGTAGTCGAACACCAGGATGGTCGTTGGCGGAATCGAATCGAGGTATTTGTCGAAGTCCTCGATGTTCTTCAGGTCCTGGGCCTCCTTGACGATAACCACCATATAGCCTCCCATCATCGAGAAGCTCTTGGCATGGGTGGCCACCGTGTCGATATCGACATCGCGTCCATAGACCACGATCTGGTTGAACGCCTTCTCGGTCTCGTCGAGCACCTCGTCTTCCAGGGTGTCGGAGATCATGTCGATGAAATAAGGCTCCTCTCCCATCAGGAAATAGATGGGCGCATATTTCTTTTGGCGAATGTCGGCAAGAATCTGTTCGTAGGTCATCAGTCGAATCTCAAATGTTTTACGGTGATGCCGTTGTTGATCAGCTGGCGGAGCGAATCGACGCCGATGCGCAGGTGGTCGCCCAAGAAGTTGCTGCTCACCTTCTTGTCGCTTTCCGCGGTCTTCACCCCTTCGGGGGTCATCGGCTCATCGGAGACCAGCAGCAGCGCTCCCGTGGGAATCTCATTGTAGAACCCCACCGAGAACAGTGTGGCCGTCTCCATGTCGACCGCCAGACAGCGGATCCGGCGCAGGTAGTCCTTGAAATCGTCGTCGTGCTCCCAAACGCGCCGGTTGGTGGTGTACACGGTTCCGGTCCAATAGTCGCGTCCGTAGTCACGGATGGTGGTGGAGATGGCTTTCTCCAGGCTGAATGCCGGCAGCGCAGGCACCTCGGGCGGGAAGTAGTCGTTGGAGGCACCTTCGCCTCGGATGGCCGCGATGGGCAGGATGAAGTCACCCACACGGTTTTTGCGGACCGCGCCGCACTTGCCGAGGAAGAGTACCGCCTTGGGATGGATGGCCCCCAGGAGGTCCATGATGGTGGCCGCGTTGGCACTGCCCATGCTGAAGTTGATGATGGTGATCTCGCCGTCGGTGGCGCAAGACATCGGCTTGTCTTTGCCGACGACCTCCACTCCCTGCCAGACGGCGAACTTGTCAACGTAGTTCTGGAAGTTGGTCAGCAGGATGTATTGGCCGAATTGGTCCAGGGGCAATCCCGTGTATCGGGGAAGCCAATTCTCCACAATTTCTTTCTTGGTTTTCATCGTGTTGATACTTTTTTGCAAAGATAAGAAAATAAAACCGAAAAAAAATGTTCGGACGAAACGAAAAAAAGATTACCTTTGCGGCACATCTGAAAATAGCGAATAATAAACAGAAAAAATAAGCAACAATGAAACTGAAAAGTATTCTCATCAACATCGTGCTGTTTGCCGTGGTGGTCTTCTTAGCCATCAAGGTCATCCAAAGCATCCAGGCTCCTATTGATTTCGGTAATGAAAAGAGTATGCGTGAGACGCAGGTCGTGCAGCGCCTGAAAGACATCCGCGACATCGAAGTCCAATACAAGCAGGCCCACAGCAAGTACTGCTCCAACTTCGACACGCTGATCGACTTCTGCTCCAAGTATGAGATTCCGATCGTCATGATGGTCCCCGACCCGGAGGACACCACCTTCACCAAGACCATCAACGACACCCTGGGTTACGTGAAAGTCCTCGACTCCCTCTTCGGAAAGCGTGAGCACTTCAACATCAACGAACTCGGCGTGGTGCCCTTCAGCGATCCCGCTACCAAGTTCGAGATCCACGACAGCATCATCAAGCGTGGCGGTATCTCCGTCCCCGTGTTCGAAGTCAAGACCCCCTACGAGGTGTATCTGGCCAAGCCGGGCAAGAAGTTCACCGAAAAGGAGTGGGAAACCCGCGTGAACAACATCAAGGCTGAGATGGAGCAGATCGACAAGTACGCCGGCCTGAAAGTCGGTTCCTTGGAGGAAGCTTCCACCGACGGCAACTGGGAGAAACTCTGATGATCGATCCCGCCAAAAGTACGTTGTACAACATAACCATCCAATGCGCATTGGATGGTTTTTGTTTTGTTGTGCACCACCACGAGGAAAACAAGATCATCGACATCGAACTCTACCAAACCTCCGAAACCGCCGACGGAAACACCATCCTCGAAGCGTTGGAGAAGACCTTCTTCAAGAAAGGGCTTTACGGCAAACCGCTCCGCTCCCTACGGTTCCTGATGGCCAACCCCTATTATGTATTGGTGCCCGAGACGCTCTTCGACGAAGCACAACGCGAGTCGTACCTGCGTTTCAACCACCTGCTGCCCGCCCGCTACGCCTTGTTCCATCAGGCCATTCCTACCGCCGAGGCCGTGATGGTCTTCGCCATGCCGCAGCACCAGGCCGACAGTATCCGCAAGGTCTGGCCCGAGGCGGTCATCACCCATCAGGCGTCCCAATGGTTGCAGGCTGTTTTGAAGGAGGAACCCTACGAATGCGACACCAACGCCTACGTCAACGTCAACAGCCGCAGTTTCGACCTGGCCCTCATCCACGAAGGTCGCATCCGCTTCTTCAACAATTTCAGATTCAACACGAAGGATGACTTCGCCTATTTCCTGCTCTTCACCCTTGAGCAACAGGGCTTGGCCGGCCAGGACATCCCCGTGCATTTCACCGGACTTGTCTCCAACCAATCGGAGATCATCCGGCTGTGCGAACGTTACATCAAGCGGATCCGCTTTGCCCGTCCCAACGGCAGCGTCAATGTGGACATGGCCTTGAACGGAACGCCTTTCCAATACTATTACATCCCCTATCAATCCCTGTCATGCGAATCATAAGAGGAAGGTACCAACGGCGCCAGATCGTCGCCCCAAACAACCTGCCGGTGCGGCCTACGACCGACATGGCCAAAGAGAGCTTGTTCAACATCTTGGAAAACTACCTGGATTTTGAGGAGGTGACCGCCTTGGACCTCTTTGCCGGTACAGGCAACATCTCGTACGAGCTTGTCTCGCGCGGCTGCCCCAAGGTGACCAGCGTCGATCAGGACAACGGCTGCATCCGTTTCATCCGCGAGACCGCCAACCGGCTCGAAATGAAAGAACTGGTTGCCGTACGCTCCGATGTGTACCGGTTTCTGGCCAACAACAAGATGAAATACGACCTCATCTTTGCCGATCCGCCCTACGACTGCCAGGAGTACGACCAGCTGGTCCGGCTGGTTTTCGACAACGGACTGCTCAACGACGACGGCCTCTTCGTGTTGGAGCACAGCAAATATGTCCAATTTGAGGAGCATCCCCATTTCATGGAGCAACGCCACTACGGCAAAGTGAACTTCACTTTCTTTGCACAGACTTTTACGGATGAGGAATAAGCAAGGAGGAGGGTCCCAGTGAGGAGATTCCCCACCTGGGCACCATCCGCTCTTGCACTAGAGATATCCGAAACGTTTCCGAACCGCTTGTTGTTCTTCGTCACTGCCATCCCTGAACAAGGGCATCACCTCGTCTTCAGGGAAGTCGGTAAACGTTAGGAAAAGCAGGGCGTCGAGGGTATCGTTGAAGTCCGGATCGACGTTGAAGCACAAGAACTTGGCATTCAGCTTCAGGTATTTCTTGAACAAGGTGGGCAGGCGGTATTCGCCATTGCTCAGGCGGAACATGAACTTGTCGAATTTGTCGATGGAGCCCATGTTCTCCTTCATCAGCGCGGTGGGATCCACCTTGAGGAAGTCCTCATGGAACGGCGTCGTGGGCGTTGCCACCGTGGCCAGGTCACCGTTGACGGGATGGTTCTCGGTAACATAGCGGACGATCATGCTCTGATAGAACTTCGGATACCATGAGCTGATGCTGACCGGCCCGATGAAATGCTCGATCTCGGGGTGCTTGGTCACCACCACCGCCAAGCCGCGAAGCAGCAGCACCAGCGACAACACCTCGCGTTGGTATTCAACCGTGACGAAGGATCGGCCCAACTCGATGGTCTTCTTCAATGTGTCGGCAAAAGACGCATCGAATCCGAACAAGGTGCTGACATAAAAGCCCTTGATGCCTTTGCTGGGGACGATCTCGTTGCCAAAGCCGAGGCGGTAGGCACCCACGACTTGGTTTTTCTTGTTGTCCCACAGGATCAGGTGTTTATAGTAGGTGTCGAACACATCTGTGTCGAGGCTCTTCCCTGTCCCCTCGCCGATATAGCGGAAGGCTTCCTCGCGAAGCCGACCCAACTCGTGCATCAGGTTCGGGATCTCGTCGTAATCGGCAAGGAAACAGTCATAGGTCGACGCAGAGAACAGCAACCCCTTCTCACGGATGGAATCCAATTCCTGGATCAGCAGCTGCCGGTCACGGGGCGGTTCCACAGGTGCCCATTTCTCATTGGCAACGGCAACAGGCTGACCTTGTTTGATGTTCGCCTCCAACGCATAGGAACGGCTGCGGAGGTAAGCGGCCAGGTCGGCCGGCTTTTCGTAGCTGGCGATCTCCGCTGCCGTGATGGGCTTGCCCACCTGCAACTGGAAGCAGGTGTCGTGCTTGTTGATGAGTTCCTTGGTCAGCCGGGCGGTTCCCATCATCGGATGGATCTTGTCGACCGTATAGAACCACCTGGAGTTGCGTCCTTCCCAGAACACAGGGATCACCGGCACCCCGGCACTCTTGATGATGCGTGCGATGGAGTTGCTCCAAGGCAGGTCCTCGGGAAAGTCGTGCCCGTGGTAACGCGACACCTCACCGGCAGGGAAGACGCCCAGCCCATGACCTTCGCCGATATGCTGGATGGCGCCTTTGATGCCGCCCACGCTGCTCTTCCACTCCGGGTTGTTCTCGAAGGGATTCACGGCAAAGAACGCCTCCTTGAGGTTCGGAATGTGGGAAAGGATGAAGTTCGCCATGATCTTGAAGTCGGGACGCACCTTGGCGATGACGCTGTGGAGCATCACCCCCTCGATGCCGCCAAATGGATGGTTGCTAACCACCACAAAGCCGCCTTCCTTGGGGATGTTTTCAAGCTGCTCCGGACTGACATCGATGGTGATGCCCATGTTCTCGAGGAGGTGGTCGGAGAACTCACGGCCCTGATAATCGGCAGCTCCGTCGAAGAGCCGGTTGATCTTGCCCAAGCGCATATAACCATAGGCCATCCCCGCCACACACGTGCCGAAAAAGCCTTTCATGCCCAAGGCATTTTTAAGGTCCGAATTCGTTACAACTTTTCTCATGGTCGTTTTCTGCCTGCAAAGATAGGGATTTTAGGCATTGAAATCACAAACGACTCGCAATTATTAGCTTAACGCCTACTTCAACACTTCGGCCAGTCTTGCCTCAAGCTGTTCTTCGCGTAAGTTCTTGGCCAGCAGCGTTCCGTTCTGGTCGTAGAGGAAGTTGGTGGGAATGTATTGCA
>JAEEGL016938795.1_pt1 | contig 26908 bp, 22 predicted proteins | sample 9134231 | NCBI WGS metagenome assembly JAEEGL01 (sample SAMN16246548, study PRJNA631951) | gut metagenome | biome: gut microbiome; feature: rumen; material: fiber-attached | host: Bos | place: Iran: Karaj | collected 2018-10 | reverse complement strand
CTGGTGTGGAATGGCACAAATCACAACTCGCTTTGAGGTCTATCAGATGGATGCTGATGATAAGTTCATATTGCGAGTGTCACCTCGTCCTCGCACCCGTGTGGGACCTTTCTTTGGTTGGCGCTTTGCCTTCTTTTGCTATAATATCGACCTCAAATCCATGTTCATTAACAGCGACGATACCGACCTTGCCGCTTCCATCTATTCAGCAGCCTTTGGCTTCGACCTCTTTTATCGTAGGGTGGGAGGTAATTACAACATTTACAAGCTGAAGGTGGATGGAAAGGACTATTCGCAGTATCTCAAGGGTGAGCCCTTTGATGGCATCAATATGGCTATGACTCGAATAAGTTTCAGTTACATCTTCAATTACAAGCACTATTCACAGCAGGCAGCATTCAGCCAGACCCATCGCCAGCTCATCTCTGCTGGTTCGCCAATAGCAGGCATTCAGTATGCCCATAACAGGTGTGACATAGACTGGAAACTGCTTTCAGAGAAGATGAGTTCCGCAAGTGGTACTCCAAGCACAGGTGAAGCCTTGTCTGGCGAACAGTATAATGATGAAATCTCGCTCACTGGTGGCTATGGCTACAACTGGGTGTTTGCCAAGAACTGGCTTTTTGGTGTCGAGGCAACAGGTTCTATAGGCTATCTTATTCAGGGAGTGCATAATGAGATGAAATATGATGGCGAGAAATCCAGATTCGCACACAATATCGAGTCAGCTCTTCGAAAGAACATTGCACTCGATGGCACCTTCCGTTTCGCCCTTCTGTGGAACTGCGGACCAGTATTTGCAGGCACTCAGGGTGTAGCCTTTTATTATCAGCATGGTAATGGAGTCATGATGTCTCGTGACTTTATTGCCCAGGTCTATGCATTCGTAGGCTTCAACTTCTAATGTTTTATGGCTGGAAGCTAAGCTTTTATGGGTTGAAACCTAAGCTTCTATGTATCAAAATAGCTTAGTTTATAAAACAAAGTAACTTAGTTTGTTCATCAAAGTAACTTAGTTTGTTTAACAAAGTAACTTAGTTTGTTCAACAAAGTAACTTAGTTTGTTATTTAGAAGCATTGCTTTTTATGTATAAAAGCCGTGCAAGCGGGGGTAAAAGCTATGCTGTAAAAGTTCTTGGATGAGTAGCATGAATTATAGGCTGGGTGTATTTTTGTTGAAAATATAGGAAACAAATGAAAATAAAAATTTGTGTAATAGAAAAAAAAGTTGTAATTTTGCAAAAATAATTCGTTTTTGAATGTATAACACTAGAATAGAATGAAAAAAATCCTCTTTTCTCTTGTGCTGGTTGTGTCAGCAATGCTGTTTACAGGATGCACCCTGACCAAGCATCTGACTTATTTCCAGAACATCGATACGGTGAATCTTGCTAAGGGTGAAATGCGACCTCACATTACGATTAAGCCTAATGATGAGTTGACCATCAACGTAACATCCGTAACCCCTGAGGCTGCTGCACCATTTAACTTCAATGCAAGTTCTGTGAACTCAGGCAGTTACATGGGTAGTACGGGTTCTATCTACACCTATATAGTTGATAAGGATGGTATGATTAACTTCCCTGTGCTTGGTAAGATAAAGGTGCAAGGTATGACTCGCCCTGAGGTTGAGGAATATATCACCAATATGGTTCAGCCTTATTTCTCAGAAAAGGAAAAGCCTGTTGTTAAGGTTCGTATCTCAAACTTCAAGGTGACAGTGATGGGTGCGATAGGCACCAGAGTGCTGACTGTGGAGAATGAGAGAATGAGCATTATCGAGGCCATAGCCCAGTGTGGTGACCTTAATATATATGGTAAGCGTCCGAATATTCTGCTGATTCGTGAAGATGCGAAGGGTGAGAAGACAACGGCCCGTTTCAATATCAATGACGCCAACATTCTCAACTCTCCGTATTACTTCCTGGAGCAGAACGATATCATTTACGTAGAGCCTCACAAGATGCAGGCACGAAGTGCTGACGTCAATTCATATACCTTCTGGGCTCCTTTAACCAGTATGGTATTCTCATTAGCAACGATGGTGATAGCAATAACGAAGTGGTAATAAACAAGATATATAAGAGTTGATGTGACAGGCTTGCCTTTCATATTAACTCTTTTTCTTAAACAATAAGCAAAGATACAACAAGATTATGTGTGGAATTGTAGGTTACATTGGAACAAAGCAGGCTTACCCTATACTGATTAAGGGTTTGAAGCGCCTGGAGTACAGAGGCTATGACTCAGCAGGTTGTGCCTTGATATCAGAACAGGACAGCCAGCTTAACATTTATAAGGCAAAGGGCAAGGTGTCTGACCTTGAGGCTGTAGCCAATAGTAAGGACATCACTGGCAACATAGGTATTGCCCACACCCGTTGGGCTACTCATGGTGTGCCAAGCGAGGTGAATGCTCACCCTCATGTCAGCCAGTCAGGCAATCTGACGTTGGTTCATAACGGCATAATAGAGAACTATGCCACCCTGCGTGAACAGCTCAAGTCTCGTGGCTACGACTTCAAGAGTGAGACAGACACAGAGGTGCTGGTTCAGCTCATAGAGTATGTTATGGTGACCAACAATGTGGACCTTCCAACAGCTGTTCGTGGTGCACTGAATCAGGTGTTTGGCGCTTATGCCATAGCTGTCATTGATGCCCGCAATCCTCATGTGCTCGTAGCAGCCCGCAAGTCTTCACCACTCGCTGTTGGTGTGGTAGAGGACAATTCAGAGTTCTTCCTCGCTTCTGATGCCAGTCCGATAGCAGAATACACCAACCACATAGTGTATCTGAATGACGAGGAGATGGCTGTGATAGAGCCAGGCAAGGAGCTCGAGGTATATAAGCTGACAGGCGAGGTTGCTGATGCAGAGATAAAAGAGGTGAATGTTGACCTCTCAATGCTCGACCATGACGGCTACCCACACTTCATGCTGAAAGAGATATTCGACCAGCCAAACGTGCTAAAGGACTGTATGCGAGGTAGAATAGTAGAGGCACCTTACTCACATAACCCACAGGTGATACTCTCAGCAGTAACCAACCACAGACGTGAACTGCTTCAGGCTAAGCGCATAGTGATTGTGTCATGTGGTACATCTTGGCATGCAGGACTGATAGGCAAGCAGCTGATAGAGCATTTCTGTCGCATACCAGTAGAGGTGGCTTATGCTTCAGAGTTCCGCTATTCAGAGCCTGTCATAGGTTATGATGATGTGGTGATGGCTATAAGCCAGTCTGGTGAAACGGCTGATACTCTCGCAGCTATCCAGCTTGCCAAAGAGCGTGGAGCCATGATATTCGGTATAGTAAACGGTGTGGGTTCAAGCATAGCCCGTGAATCTACCACAGGTACATACATTCACGTAGGACCAGAGATTGGTGTTGCCTCAACAAAGGCATTCACAGGTCAGGTGACAGTGCTCACCATGCTTGCTCTTGCACTGGGTATGGCTAAGGGTACAGTGGAGCAGGACGAGTATGAGAACACCATTAAGGAACTGCTCGCCATACCTGAGAAGATAGAGAAGGTGTTGGAGCAGAATGACAAGATAAAGCAGATGTCTTCTAAGTTCACCTTTGCCAAGAACTTCCTCTATCTGGGTCGAGGATGGAACTACCCAGTAGCACTTGAGGGCGCTCTGAAACTGAAAGAAATCAGCTACATACATGCTGAGGGCTATCCAGCAGCAGAGATGAAGCATGGTCCTATAGCCCTGGTGGATGAAGAGATGCCAGTAGTGTTCATAGCTACCCACCATAAGCTCTATCGCAAGATAATCTCTAACATGCAGGAGGTCATCTCTCGTCATGGAAAGATTATCGCTGTGGTGACTGAGGGCGATGAGGAAGTAAAGAACATGGTGGAAGAGGTGATAGAAGTGCCTCAGACCATAGCTTGTCTGGCTCCGCTGCTTAGTGTGATACCTCTGCAGCTGCTCTCTTATCATGTGGCTGTAGCTAAGGGACTGAATGTGGACCAGCCTCGTAACCTTGCTAAGTCTGTTACAGTAGAGTAAGACAGAGAGAAAACGAAATAACGACAGAAGAATTCATAAGAATGAGAAACGTAACTTTGTTACTACAAGACGGGACTAAGTTTCATGGAAAGTCCTTTGGTTATGACAAACCCATTGCAGGCGAAGTAGTCTTCAATACTGCTATGATGGGTTACCCAGAAAGCCTTACTGACCCTTCGTATGCTGGTCAGTTGATGGTACTTACATATCCGCTCGTTGGCAACTATGGTGTGCCTCCTTTCACTTTTGAGGAGAATGGTTTGCCTACCTTTATGGAGAGCGACAAGATATATGCCTCAGCAATAATCGTTGCTGACTATAGCACCAAATACAGCCACTGGAATGCTAAGGAGAGCCTTGCCGACTGGTTGAAAAGAGAACAGGTGCCAGGCATCACAGGCATTGACACCCGCGAATTGACCAAGGTTTTGCGTGAGCATGGTGTGATGATGGGCAAGATACTCTTTGATGACGAACCAGACAACATTCCTGAGGCTAACTACGAAGGAGTGAACTTCGTGGATCAGGTGTCAGTCAAGGAAATTATCACTTACCAGCCAGCTGAGGGCAGTGTGCCAGCAGGCAAGAAAGCCAAGAAGGTGGTGCTTGTGGATTGTGGTGTGAAGGCAAACATCATACGATGCCTCATCAACAGAGGATGCGAGGTGGTTCGTGTGCCTTGGAACTATGACTACACCGATATGGAGTTTGACGGTCTGTTCCTTGCTAACGGTCCTGGCGACCCAGACATGTGTGAGGATGCTGTAAAGATAATACGCAAGCAGATGGAGAAGAGCGACAAACCTATATGTGGTATATGTATGGGTAACCAGTTGCTGTCTAAGGCTGCTGGTGCTAAGATTTACAAGCTGAAATACGGTCACCGTTCTCATAACCAGCCAGTTAGAATGGTAGGCACAGACAAGTGTTTCGTAACATCACAGAATCATGGTTATGCTGTTGATGCCTCAACGCTGGGTGAGGATTGGGAAGAGCTGTTCGTGAATATGAATGACGGTTCTAACGAAGGAATTAGACACAAGACCAAACCCTGGTTCTCAAGTCAGTTCCACCCAGAGGCTTGCTCTGGTCCTGTAGATACAGAGTTTATGTTTGACAAGTTTGTTGAGAGCTTGTAATTAAGGAAAAAAGAGAAATTGCTAAAGTCGTAACAATGAAAGACGAAAGTATAAAAAAGGTTCTGCTGTTGGGTTCTGGCGCTTTGAAAATTGGCGAGGCTGGTGAGTTTGACTATTCAGGTTCACAAGCACTGAAGGCATTGCGTGAAGAAGGCATAGAGACAGTGCTGATAAACCCAAATATCGCAACAGTACAAACATCAGAAGGAGTTGCTGACAAAGTTTACTTCCTGCCTGTACAGCCATATTTCGTAGAGCGAGTAATAAAGGAAGAGAAGCCAGACGGCATTCTGCTCGCCTTTGGTGGACAGACTGCCCTCAACTGTGGTGTGGAACTTTATCAGTCTGGAGTATTAGATAAATATAATGTACGCGTGTTAGGAACTCCAGTCCAGGCTATCATGGATACTGAGGACCGCGAGCTCTTCGTGGAGAAACTTGACGAGATAGGTGTCAAGACTATTAAGTCTCACGCTGTAGAGAATATAGCTGATGCCCGCAAGGCTGCTGCTGAGTTGGGCTATCCAGTCATCATTCGTGCTGCTTATGCTCTTGGTGGTCTGGGTTCTGGTTTCTGTGATAATGAAGAGGAACTTGACAAACTTGCTGAGAAGGCTTTCTCTTTCTCTCCACAGGTGCTTGTCGAGAAATCACTCAAGGGTTGGAAAGAGATTGAGTATGAGGTGGTTCGCGACCGTTATGACAACTGTATAACGGTTTGTAACATGGAGAACTTCGACCCTCTGGGCATACACACTGGCGAGTCTATCGTTATAGCTCCTTCACAGACCCTCACCAACTCAGAGTATCACAAGCTTCGTGCCCTTGCAATAAAGATAATCCGTCATATCGGTATAGTGGGAGAGTGTAACGTTCAGTATGCCTTCGACCCACAGTCTGAGGACTATCGAGTTATCGAGGTGAATGCCCGACTCAGCCGTTCTTCAGCCCTTGCATCTAAGGCAACAGGCTATCCTCTTGCCTTCGTAGCAGCAAAACTCGGTATGGGTTACGGATTGTTCGAGCTGAAGAATTCTGTTACCAAGACTACATCAGCATTCTTCGAGCCAGCTCTGGACTATGTGGTATGTAAGATACCTCGTTGGGACTTGTCTAAGTTCCGCGGAGTAGATAAGGAACTGGGCTCTTCAATGAAGTCTGTTGGCGAGGTTATGGCTATAGGTCGTAATTTCGAGGAGGCAATACAGAAGGGTCTTCGTATGATAGGTCAGGGTATGCACGGCTTTGTGGAGAACAAGGTGTTGCAGATAGACGACATAGAAGGTGCCCTCAAGGCTCCTACAGACAAGCGAATCTTTGTCATAGCTAAAGCCCTGAAGCGCAAGATATTCAACGTGCAGCAGATTCATGAGATGACCAAGATAGACCTCTGGTTCCTTGAGAAGTTGCAGCATATCGTGGATATTGACGACGAACTCGACAGATGCACCTCTGTCAATGTGCTCGATAAGGAACTTCTGCGCACAGCCAAAGTATATGGCTTTACTGATTTCCAGATAGCTCGTGCAGTAGGCTTGCAGAAGGAACTTGGCAATATGCATAAGGCTATTCTTGCCATCCGTTCTCTGCGTAAGAGCTATGGTATTACCCCTGTTGTAAAACAGATTGATACCCTTGCAGCTGAGTATCCTGCTCAGACCAACTACCTCTATGTTACCTATGCAGGAGTAAATCATGACATCAAGTATGAGAATGACAAAAAGTCTATCGTAGTGCTTGGCTCAGGAGCTTATCGCATTGGTTCAAGTGTGGAGTTTGACTGGTGTGGTGTGCAGGCTCTTAATACCATCCGCAAACAGGGTTACCGCTCTGTCATGATAAACTATAATCCAGAGACTGTTTCTACGGATTATGATATGTGTGACCGTCTCTATTTTGACGAACTCACATTTGAGAGGGTGATGGATATTCTGGATTTGGAGATGCCTTATGGTGTAATCATTTCTACTGGTGGACAGATACCTAACAACCTCGCTATGCGTCTGGATGCTGAGAATGTACCTATTCTTGGTACACCAGCTAAGGATATCGACAACTGCGAGGATCGTGCACAGTTCTCGGCTATGCTTAACCGTATAGGTGTAGACCAGCCAGAGTGGGCTGCTCTTACCTCTATGGAAGATATGAATGCCTTCATAGATCGTGTGGGTTTCCCAGTATTGGTTCGTCCTTCATACGTTCTTTCTGGTGCAGCGATGAATGTCTGCTCTAACAGAGAAGAACTGGAGAAATTCCTTCAGTTGGCTGCCAATGTGAGTGCCGAGCACCCAGTGGTGGTGTCTAAGTTCATAGAGCACGCTAAGGAGATAGACTTCGACGGTGTGGCAAAGGATGGCGAGATTGTTGCCTATGCTATATCTGAACATGTGGAGTTTGCTGGAGTGCACTCTGGTGATGCAACTCTTCAGTTCCCTCCTCAGAAACTTTATGTAGAAACCGTTCGCCGTATCAAACGAATAACGAAGCAGATAGCTAAGGAACTCCATATATCAGGACCATTCAACTGCCAGTATATGGCTAAGGATAATGATATCCTGGTTATTGAGACCAACCTCAGAGCCTCACGTTCATTCCCATTTGTCAGCAAGGTTCTGAAACTGAACTTTATAGACCTTGCCACAAAGATAATGCTGAATGTTCCGTTCGAGAAGCCTGACAAGAATCTTTTCGACCTGGACTATGTTGGAATAAAGGCGAGTCAGTTCTCATTCAATCGTCTACAGAAGGCCGACCCAGTATTGGGTGTAGATATGGCATCAACAGGTGAAGTGGGATGTATAGGTAATGACACCAGTTGTGCTATTCTGAAGGCTATGCTCTCTGTAGGTCATCGCATTCCTGAGAAGAATATACTGCTCTCTACAGGTTCTACCAAACAGAAGGCAGAGATGCTGGATGCTGCAAAACAACTTGTGGAACATGGCTATAATCTGTATGCTACTACTGGTACCTATAAGTTCCTCTGTGATAACGGCATCCCAAGCACACTGGTTTATTGGCCATCAGAAGAAGGAAAACCACAGGCTCTGGAGATGCTTCACAACAAGGAGATAGATATGGTGGTAAACATACCAAAAGACCTGACTGTCTCAGAACTTGATAATGGATATAAGATTCGTCGTGCAGCGATAGACCTGAATATTCCACTTATCACCAATAGCAGATTGGCAAGTGCATTCATAAATGCTTTCTGCACACAACCTCTGGATGAGATTGCCATAAAACCTTGGCAGGATTATAAATAAGTTTTCTTGATTGATAATTTGAAAATATAAGTTTTATTATGCAGAATATATTTAGAGGATTAGGTATTGCCTTAGTTACTCCATTCAATGAGGACGGAAGTATCGATTACGAATCTCTGGCTTCAGTCATAGAATATCAGTTGAGTAATGGTGCAGACTTCTTGTGTATCCTGGCTACAACAGGCGAGACCCCATGCTTATCTGAAGAGGAGCATTATAAGGTTAAGCAGTTTATCGTTAAGCAGGTAGCTGGTCGTGTGCCTCTGCTGATGGGCTGTGGTGGTAACAATACTGCTGCTGTGGTCAATATGTGTAAGACATACGACATGAGTGGTATTGATGGTCTGCTCTCTGTTTGTCCTTATTACAACAAACCTTCTCAGGAGGGATTGTATCAGCATTTTAAGGCTATTGCCAATGCTACAAAACTCCCTGTAGTATTATATAATGTACCTGGACGCACAGGTATTAACCTCAAACCTGAGACAACTTGTCGCCTTGCCAACGATTGCGACAATATTGTTGCTATCAAGGAGGCTTCAGGTTCTATAGAACAGGTGGATGAGATAATAAAGAACAAGCCTGCAGACTTTGAGGTGCTCTCAGGTGATGATGCTATTACTTTCCACATGATAGCTACAGGAGCAGTAGGTGTTATCTCAGTAATAGGTAATGCCTTGCCTAAGGAGTTCTCTCGTATGATTCGTCTGGAGTTTAACGGCGAGTTTGGTCATGCTCAGAAGATACACCATAAGTTCACTGAACTCTATAGCCTTCTTTTCGTAGATGGCAACCCTGCTGGCGTAAAGGCACTGATGAGTGAGATGGGACTGCTGAAGAATGTTCTCCGTTTGCCTCTGGTACCAACTCGTCTCACAACAAAACAGAAGATTTCAGCTGTACTGAAAGAGTTAAAGTTGTAAAAGGCTAAAAAAAGAACTGAAGTTATAGATTGATAAAAGGGCGACGATGGTAAATCTCGAACTTATGTCATTTATAGAGCGCAACATTCTTCCACGTTATGCGTCTTTTGATGCTGCACATAACATGGAGCATGTGACCAATGTCATCAAGGCCTCTGTCTCACTGGCTGAATCCCTTGGAGCAGATGAAGATATGGCTTACGTCATTGCTGCCTACCATGACTTGGGTTTGGAAGGACCACGAGCCATTCATCATCTTACTTCAGGAAAAATTCTGAAGGCTGACAAGAGATTAGAGAAATGGTTCTCAGCCCAGCAGATAAATATCATGAAAGAAGCTGTTGAGGACCATCGTGCAAGTTCGTCTCGTACTCCTCGTAGTATATATGGCAAGATAGTTGCTGAAGCAGACAAAGACCTGAAACCAGAGACCGTCTTCAAACGTACAGTACAATACGGACTGGAGCACTATCCAGAGAAGACTCATGAAGAGCACTGGGAACGCTTTCGTGACCACATGGAGAAGAAATACTCTTCTGTAGGCTATATACATCTGTGGATTCCTGGTTCGCCCAACGAACAGAATCTGAAAGAATTACGGCAAATAATCAATAATGAGATGGATTTGCGTAATACCTTTGAAAGAATATACGAAAAACTGACTTCAAAATAACGGTTTATGTTGGTTGACATAAATATGCGTACAAACTCTTTGAGAGCATGGATACTGGCAGCACGTCCTAAGACCCTTTCTGGTGCAGCAGTACCTGTTATGCTGGGTTGTGCGTATGCATATCATTTGTGTGGAGTTGATACCTTTCTTGATGGAGGATGGATAGCAGCATTACTCTGTTTTCTCTTTGCCTTTGTCATGCAGATAGATGCCAATTTCATCAACGACTACTATGACTGCGTAAAGAAACGTGATAATGAGGAACGACTCGGACCTTTAAGAGCATGCCAGCAAGGATGGGTCACATTGAAAGCTATGAAGATAGCCATCGCACTTACCACATTGTTTGCTTGTCTCATAGGCTTACCTCTCGTGATGTATGGAGGCTACGAACTGATTGCAGTTGGTGTGGCTTGTATAGTGTTCTGTTTTCTCTACACTATTTGCTTTGCCCAGTTGGGACTGGGCGATGTGTTGGTGTTGCTGTTCTTTGGCATTGTACCAACGGTATGCACCACTTATGTTATAGTTCCTCATGACTATCAGCAATGGTCGATGATGCCATGGATTCTGGGCATTGCAACAGGAATGGTGATAGACTGTCTGCTGCTGGTAAACAACTACAGAGACATAGACAACGATAAGGCTACAGGAAAGAACACCTTAGTGGTCATGATAGGCAAGAAGGCTACTGAATATCTGTATATGATGCTGGTTCCGCTGGCTCTTGTATTGATACTGATAGAGTTTGGCTTTTCCAATGCCAACATGATACTTTGTTTCATTGTGTATTTCTTTCACATTGGAACCTACGTAAAAATGAAGAGAATAGGAGAGGGTAGAGCTCTAAATTCTGTTCTCGGAATGACAGCCAGAAATATACTGATTTATGGATTGGTGATAACTTTATTAGTGATTTTAGCATAAAAACGTCACTAAAATGGTAAAAATATGTACAAAAGTTAATTTTGCAAGGCATTATTTGTTTATATCGCAAAAAATTATTACCTTTGCTACGCAAAAGCAACTTGGGTTATTTAGATAGTAGTCAGGATGCTTTACGATAAGGATATAAAAACATTAAACTTTAACTATAAAAAAAGATGAAGAAGTACAATTTTAATGCAGGTCCATCAATTCTCCCACGCGAGGTTATTGAACAGACAGCTGCAGCATGTCTTGATTTTGACAATTCAGGATTATCACTTATGGAGATTAGCCACCGTGCAAAGAATTTCCAGCCAGTAGTTGATGAGGCAGAGGCTCTCATGAAGGAGCTCCTCGACATTCCAGAGGGATATAAGACAATATTCCTTGGTGGTGGTGCATCGCTGGAGTTCTGTATGGTTCCTTACAACTTCCTTGAGAAGAAGGCTGCATACCTCAATACTGGTGTTTGGGCTACAAAGGCTGAGAAAGAGGCTAAGCTGTTTGGTGAGGTTGTGGAGATTGCATCTTCTGCTGACAAGAACTTCACATATATTCCAAAGAACTACACAATTCCTACAGATGCAGACTATCTGCACATCACAACAAACAATACAATCTATGGAACAGAGATGCGTTATGACATCGACTCTCCAGTGCCATTGATTGCTGATATGTCTTCTGACTTCCTTTCTCGTCCTATCGACGTTAGCAAGTATGCTCTCATCTATGGTGGTGCACAGAAGAACCTCGCTATGGCAGGTGTTACCTTCGCTATCGTTAAGGAAGACGCTCTTGGTAAGGTATCTCGTCAGATTCCTACTATGCTCGACTATCGTACACATGTTAAGAAGGGTTCTATGTTCAACACTCCTCCTGTAGTTCCTATCTACTCAGCTCTGATGAACCTCCGTTACATCAAGGCTCATGGTGGTGTTGTTGCTATGGATAAGCTCGCTAAGCAGCGTGCAGAGATTGTTTATGGTGAGATTGATCGCAACAAGCTCTTCGTTGGTACAGCAGAGGAAGACAGCCGTTCACTCATGAACCTCACCTTCGTATTGAAGCCAGAGTATCAGGATCTTCAGGATGAGTTCATGGCATTCGCTACATCTAAGGGTATGGTAGGTGTTAAGGGCCATCGTGATGTAGGTGGTTTCCGTGCTTCTTGCTACAATGCTATGTCTATCGAAGGTTGTGAGGCTCTCGTAGCTTGCATGAAGGAGTTTGAGGCTAAGCACTAATCAGTTCATAATTCATAGTTCATAGTTCATAATTAAGAATTAGGAAAAAAATGGCTAAAGTATTAATTGCAACAGAAAAACCATTTGCAGCTCCTGCTGTAGCTGGTATAAAGGAAATCATTGAGAAGGCTGGTTTTGAACTCGCTCTTCTTGAGAAATATACAGAGAAGTCACAGCTTCTTGCTGCTGTAGCTGACGTTGACGCTATCATTATCCGTTCTGACAAGATTGATGCAGAGGTAATGGATGCAGCTAAGAATCTTAAGATTGTTGTACGTGCAGGTGCTGGTTACGACAATGTTGACCTTGAGGCTGCTACCGCACGTAACATCGTGGTAATGAACACTCCAGGTCAGAATGCTAATGCAGTTGCTGAACTCGTTCTGGGTCTTCTCGTTTATGCAGTTCGTAACTTCTATAATGGTAAGGCTGGTAGCGAGTTGATGGGTAAGACACTCGGCATTCTCGCCTTTGGTAATGTTGGTCGCAACGTTGCTCGCATAGCAAAGGGCTTCGGCATGGATGTTATCGCTTACGATGCTTTCTGTCCAGCAGAGGTTATCGAGAAGTCTGGTGTTAAGGCTGTTGCTTCTCAGGCAGAGCTCTTCAAGCAGGCTGATATCGTTTCTCTCCACATCCCTGCAACAGCAGAGACAAAGCAGTCTATCAACTACGACCTCTGCAACACCATGAAGAAGAAGGCAATACTTATCAATACCGCCCGTAAGGAGGTTATTGATGAGGCTGGTCTCCTGAAACTCATGGCAGAGCGTGAGGATTTGAAGTACATCACCGACATCAAACCTGATGCAGATGCAGACTTCGCTAAGTTCGAGGGACGTTATTTCTCTACACCTAAGAAGATGGGTGCACAGACAGCTGAGGCTAACACCAACGCAGGTCTTGCAGCAGCAAATCAGATTGTTGATTTCATCAAGAACGGTGTGACAAAGTTCCAGGTAAACAAGTAAGAACATTTTATAATGAAATCCCTGTGGTACTCGTACCATGGGGATTTTTTGTCTTTTATATCAGACATCTAATCTTCAATTTATTAATCTTCAATCTAAACAACATGGCAATAGTAAAACCATTCAAAGGCATCCGTCCCCCAAAGCAGTTTGTAGAAGAAGTGGAGTCTCGTCCTTACGACGTACTCGATTCTGAAGAAGCACGTGCAGAAGCAGGTGATAACGAGAAGTCTCTCTATCACATCATCAAGCCAGAGATAAACTTTGCTCCTGGTACATCAGAGTATGACCCAAAGGTGTATGAGGAGGCTGCTCGTCAGTTCCAGAAGTTCCAGGATAAGGGTTGGCTCGTTCAGGACCAGAAAGAGCAGTATTATATCTATGCACAGACCTCGTGTCTGCCAGCCAATGGTGGCAAGGAGAAGACCCAGTACGGTCTTGTGGTAGGTGCTTACTCAGGCGACTACGAGAAGGGTATCATCAAGAAGCATGAGCTCACTCGTCGTGATAAGGAGGAAGACCGCATGAAGCATGTTCGTGTTAACAATGCCAACATCGAGCCTGTGTTCTTCGCTTATCCTGACAATGCTACCCTTGACCAGCTTATCAAGAAGTATGCTGTTACGGAGCCAGAATACGATTTCGTAGCTCCTATTGATGGTTTCCGTCATCAGTTGTGGATAGTGTCTGACGATGCAGACATACAGACCATCACGGCTGAGTTTGCTAAGATGCCTGCTCTCTATATTGCTGATGGTCACCATCGTTCTGCAGCTGCAGCTCTCGTAGGTACAGAGCGAGCAAAGAACAATCCTAACCATCGTGGTGACGAGGAGTACAACTACTTCATGGCTGTATGCTTCCAAGCAAGCCAACTCACCATCCTCGACTACAACCGTGTGGTTAAGGACCTCAACGGCAACACCTCTGAGGAGTTCCTTGCCAAGCTCGCTAAGTGTTTCGTAGTAGAGAAGAAGGGCAAGGAGGAGTATCGTCCTCAGCATGCTCATCAGTTCTCTCTCTATCTCGACGGCGAGTGGTACAGCCTCGACGCAAAGCCAGGCACCTACGACGATAATGACCCTATCGGCGTTCTTGACGTTGATATCTCTTCACGTCTGATACTTCAGGACATACTCGAGATAGGCGACCTGCGTTCTTCACAGCGCATAGACTTCGTAGGTGGACTTCGTGGTCTTGGCGAACTCAAGCGCAGGGTCGATTCAGGCGAGATGCGTATGGCTTTGGCACTCTATCCTGTCACTATGAAGCAGATAATGGATATTGCTGATTCAGGTAATATCATGCCACCAAAGGCTACTTGGTTTGAGCCAAAACTGCGCTCAGGTCTTGTAATCCATAAGCTTGACTAATAGCGCAATACACTAGACAAGCGCAATATTAACCTATGGCGCAACATAACGAACTTGGTAAATGGGGCGAATGTAAGGCTGCTGAGTACCTCAGGGAAAAAGGGCTTTACATTCGCCATATTGATTGGCACGATAAGCATCGTGACCTTGATATAGTAGCGATAGATGCAGATATGACAACCTTGTATGTCATAGAAGTTAAGACCAGAAGTTCTGAAACATGGGGTGAGCCAGATGAAGCCATAGACCTTGAAAAGAAAAACAATATTATCAAAGCCGCCACAAAATACGTTTCATTATATCGTTTGAGCCATCTTCATGTTCGCTATGATACCATTTCTGTGATAGGAACTCCAGACACATCTTGCAAAATTATATATAAGGAAGATGCGTTCAGTGTGGTAGATTCATATCTTAATTACGAACAGCGACGTAAAAAGGCATGGTATCGTCGCAAACCTGGCACGTGGTAAGTACAAGGTACAAGGTGACAAAGTATAGGTTATGCGTTTATATAAAACGTGTAACCTATAATTCTTTATCGAGAAGCATAATTACATTTTTATGTTAATTATAGTCTTTTCTTTTTTTATTCTTTTTAAAATATTTTGAGGCATTATTATAAATAGGTAATTTTGCAGGCATGAAAAGGTCAACGATCTGGATAATAGCAATAGTAATGGGACTCTCATTCGTGGGTTTGCTGGCTTTGCAGATTTCTTACATTGAGGAAATGGCAAAGATGAAACGCGAGCAGTTTGAGGAGTCCGTCAGGCGCTCGCTTAATCAGGTGGCGCATAACATGGAGTTGAACGAGACGTTGCGCTATCTGGAGAATGATGTTCAGAGCACAGAACGCAAGGCAGCAGTAAATGATTCTGTTGTTGTAACCAATGCATTGGGTAATGGTGAGGTACAGAGTTCTCACCAGTATTCTGTTGTTGGCGACGATGGTACCATTTATTCATCATTCCAGTTGCAGACTCTCACTATGAGTCCTCGCAAGGTGCAGGGTGGACTGATGGTGAAGCGTGACCGTAATGCCATCTCTGATGCCCAGAAATCCATGCAGGAGATTATACGTAACAGATATATCTATCAGAAAGGTTTGCTTGACGAGGTGGTGTACAGCATTCTTTATACCGCCAGTGACAAGCCTCTGAAGGAAAGAATCAACTTCCGTCAGATGGATCAGGACATAAGAGCAGAGCTGTTACATAATGGTATAGATATATCATATCACTTTACTGTGGCTACGAATGATGGTAATGAGATATACCGTTGTCCTGACTATTCTGATGAGGGCAAGGAATACAGTTTCTCTCAGGTGTTGTTCAGAAACGACCCTCAGTCAAAGACTGGTGTGGTGACTGTACATTTCCCCAACATCAACTCCTACATCTTCTCCAGCATCAGGTTCATGATACCAGCGCTTGTCTTTACGGGCATTCTTCTCATCACGTTTATCTTCACCATTGTGGTTATATTCCGTCAGAAGAAGTTCTCTGAGATGCGCAATGACTTCATCAACAATATGACCCACGAACTCAAGACACCTATAGCCAGCATTTCCCTTGCAGCGCAGATGCTCAATGACAGGAGTGTCAACAAGTCTGAGTCGATGATCAATCACCTTGGTGGCATAATAAACGATGAGAGCAAGCGACTGAGGTTCCTCGTTGAGAAGGTGTTGCAGATGTCTATGTTTGACAAGAAGAAGAGCATCTTCAAGATGAAGGAAGCCGACCTCAACGAGATGGTTGATACTATAGCCAATTCATTCTCCCTGAGAGTGGAGCATACTGGTGGTAAGATATATACCCAGGTGGAGGCAGTTGACTCTACTGTGTATGTTGAGGAAACCCATTTCAGCAATCTCATATTCAACCTGATGGATAATGCCGTCAAGTATCGTAAGCCTGACGAGCCCATCAACATTTACCTCAGGACATGGAATGAAGAGGGCAAGGTCTATCTGTCAATCCGTGATACTGGTATAGGCATCAAGAAAGAGAATGTGAAGAAAATCTTTGAGCAGTTCTATCGTGTGCATACAGGCAACCGCCACGATGTGAAAGGCTTTGGTCTGGGTTTGGCTTATGTAAAGAAGGTAATCGACATTCATAAAGGCACCATTGCTGTTAACTCAGAGTTTGGCAAGGGTACTACATTTACTATAGGAATGGACTATATAGACCGCGATGTAGAAGATACTACAAACGGTAAACCTACAATAGAGGAAAGATAAATAAATTCAGTAATAACCACAAAAAAAAGAAAAGAGTATGGAAGAAAATTTGAAGATTCTTCTTTGTGAAGACGATGAGAACTTAGGTATGTTGCTTCGTGAGTATCTCCAGGCAAAGGGTTATGACACCGATTTGTATCCTGATGGCGAGGCTGGTTATCGTGCTTATCTGAAAAATCCTTATGACATCTGCGTGCTCGACGTGATGATGCCTAAGAAGGATGGTTTCCAGCTTGCCACTGAAATCAGGCAGGCTAACGGCGAAGTGCCTATCATTTTCCTCACTGCACGCCAGATGAAGGAAGACATTCTTGAGGGTTTCAAGATTGGTGCTGACGATTATATCACCAAGCCATTCTCTATGGAGGAGCTCGTATTCCGTATTGAGGCTATCCTGCGTCGCGTACGTGGCAAGAAGACCAAGGAGTCAACACAGTATCAGATTGGTAAATTCCTCTTCGATACCCAGAAGCAGCTCCTGTCTATCGGCGACAAGCAGACCAAGCTGACTACCAAGGAGAATGAACTGCTCTCACTGCTCTGTTCTCACTCTAATGAGATTCTGCAGCGTGACTTCGCCCTGAAGACTATCTGGATTGACGACAACTACTTCAATGCCCGTTCTATGGATGTGTATATCACAAAGTTGCGTAAGCACCTGCGTGAGGACTCTAACATCGAGATTATAAACATTCACGGCAAGGGTTATAAGCTCATCGTACCAGAAAATAATAACGAAGAGGCGTAAAGGCATGTTACAGGTGATGATTTTTGCCGCAGGCAAGGGCACAAGATTGAAGCCATTGACCGATGTTATACCCAAGGCGTTAGTGCCAGTCGGTGATATACCACTGATACAGAGGGTATATCGTAAGGCTGTGGATGCTGGTGCCGACAGGGTTGTGGTAAACGTTCATCACCATGCCCAGCAACTTAAGAACTATTGTCATCTGCTTGCGTCCACATACGGCGTAAAGATAGAAATCAGCGACGAATCAGACCGTTTGCTCGAAACAGGTGGTGGTATAAAGAAAGCACGTAAGTGGTTCAGTGAGCCAGTACTCATACATAACTGTGACATATTGAGCAATACCGACCTCAAGGCTTTCTATGAGCATGGAAAGAATGCCGATGCCACATTACTTGTGTCTGACAGACAGACAAGCCGATACCTGATGTTCGACGACTCTATGAGGCTGAAAGGCTGGATAAACGTCGCTACTGGCGAGGTTAAGTCGCCATACCCAGAGGTTATCAGCAGTGGAGGTGCAGGACTGAAGCGATATGCTTTCTCAGGCATCCACGTCGTCAATACCACACTGTTCCCCCTGATGGACTCTTGGGATGATGCTTTTCCTATCATGGATTTCTATCTCAAGCACTGTGCCGAGTGTGACATTCGCGGCTATCTGCAGCCTGACCTCAAGATACTTGATGTGGGCAAACTCGACACTCTCGAGCAGGCAGGAGAATTTTTGAACAGTTTACAGTTCACAGTTCATAGTTCATAGTTTGGAGTATTTACTCCCACTTAAAACGAATACTTATGCAAAAGATTATAATATTAGATTTCGGCTCGCAGACCACTCAGCTCATAGGCCGTCGCGTCAGAGAACTGAACACCTTCTGCGAAATCATGCCCTACAATAAGTTTCCGCAGAATGACCCTGACGTCATTGGTGTCATCCTGAGCGGTTCACCTTATTCAGTATATGAGGAGAGGGCATTTAAGTTTGATTTCTCACAGATCAGAGGCAAATATCCTATTCTGGGCATTTGCTATGGTGCTCAGCTCATGGCTTACACCTTTGGCGGAAATGTAGAGCCAGAGGGCACTCGTGAGTATGGTCGTGCCAACCTTGAGTTTATGGAAAAAGATAATCCTATACTCAAGAATTTCGCTGAGAACTCTCAGGTGTGGATGTCTCATGGCGATACTATAACCAAGTTGCCAGAGGGCTTCCGTGCCATTGCATCCACCACCACCGTTAAGTATGCTGCTTATGCTGCTAATGACGAGAAGATTTGGGGTGTGCAGTATCATCCTGAGGTGTTCCATTCTGTTGACGGCACCCTGTTGCTGAAAAACTTTGTCGTTGACATCTGTGGCAGTAAGCAAGACTGGTCGCCAAACAGCTTCGTGGAGCAGACCGTAAAGGAAATACGTGAGCAGGTAGGTAATGATAAGGTTATCCTTGGCTTGTCTGGCGGTGTTGACTCAAGCGTAGCAGCAGTCTTGCTCAATAAGGCTATTGGCGAGAACCTTACCTGTATCTTCGTCAACAACGGTCTGTTGCGCAAGAACGAGTTCACTGACGTGTTGCGTGACTATGAGTGCCTTGGTTTGAACGTGAGAGGTGTTGATGCTTCGCAGAAGTTCTATTCAGAGCTCGCTGGCGTTTCAGAGCCAGAAAAGAAGCGTAAGATTATAGGCGCAGGCTTCATCGATGTCTTCGAGGCAGAGGCTAAGAAGATAGAGGGGGCCAAGTGGCTTGCTCAGGGAACCATCTATCCTGACCGTATCGAGTCGCTCAACATCACGGGCAAGGTTATTAAGAGCCATCATAACGTGGGCGGACTGCCTGAGAAGATGGGCTTGAAGCTCTGCGAACCTCTGAAGTGGCTGTTCAAGGATGAGGTGCGCCGGGTAGGTCGTTCTATGGGCATGCCTGAACATCTTATTACCCGTCATCCGTTCCCTGGACCAGGACTGGCAGTGCGCATCCTTGGCGACATAACCCCTGAGAAAGTGCGAGTGTTGCAGGATGCCGACGATATCTTTATCAACGGACTGCGCAACTATAAGACCAAACTCTCTGGCGAGGAGGCTCGCAAGGTTCTGGCAGCAGGTGTACCAGCCAACATGCAGAATGGCGAGATAGAAGTGAGCCTCTACGACCAGATATGGCAGGCAGGTGCAATCTTGCTCTCCGATGTGAAGTCTGTAGGTGTGATGGGCGATGAGCGCACCTACGAGAATCCTGTCGCTCTGAGAGCCGTAACCTCTTCTGACGCTATGACAGCCGACTGGGCACAGTTGCCATACGATTTCCTTGCCGATGTGTCAAACCGCATAATCCGCGAGGTAAAGGGCATCAACCGCGTTTGCTATGACGTCTCTTCAAAGCCACCAGCAACAATAGAGTGGGAGTAGGGCTTTGCTCCTCACTTCAACGATACAGGTCAGTTCAGCACCCCCCAGCTGAGCTGGCCTTTTCGTTTTGTTGCGTAGCGTTTTGTACTCTTGCGAGTCATCTTGTCGTTTCATGAAAGTATGTCAAAGATCGAAGGTTCAAAAGTAGTTCCCGTTCCCGTTAACGTGTCATTCCTCCGAATGACAATGCAAAGGTACTACTTTAACTTAATATGGGCAAGTTTTAGGTAGTTTTTAACACTTTAGTCTCTTTCCTACACAAAGGCATTACTTTTATGGTGTAAAAGCATTACTTCTGCCGCTAAAAGCATTACATTTAGCGCTAAAAGCATAGCTTTTATCTTTGCCCCGTTTTCCCCTCCGTTCAGCATGGTCATGTACCACGTAACACACTGAACGCCAATTCATTGCAAGAAAAGTCACTTTTCCTCTCTGAAAAGCGGTTTTTTGCACACTTTTGCCCTTTTGTGCAGGACGGTTTTTAACATTTCAGGCAATTGCCAGGCGCAAAAAGGTTGCGAAAGTTGCGAAAGTTGCGCTCGTTTTTTTTTTGTTGCGAATGTTGCGAATGTTGCGCTGAGGTTTCGCCCTCGCACATGTTATTATATATATATTATATATTAATATTCTATTACCCCTTTAATATAAAAAATATAATAGAATTATATTTTTTATATAGTTCCCCCTCTTTCCTTATAGAACCATTCTGCTTATCAGTTCTTCCCCCTCTTTCTCTTCAGCCATCCTCAAAAACTCATGCGCAACATTCGCAACAATCGCAACATTTTCTGCATGCGCAACTTTCGCAACTTTCGCAACCTTTTTTCTAAAACCACTGCACCAAATCAGTGCACGGGTTGTCTTTTCACTCTCTCAATTTGGGATGATGCCCATGGGGCTCGCAAAACGCGACACCCTTTGTAAGGGAGTAACGAAACGTGACACCCCTTGGGGGGTAGCTATTACCGACACCCCTAAAAAAACTTTGTTTTTTCTTTGCATATTCCAAGGATTTTTTGTAATTTTGTAGTGAAGTAGAAAAGACCTGGTAACTAAGGTATAAATGGTTAAGAAACACTATAGGTATGTACAAACCTCCATTCGATATAACGTCAGAGATGCAGCATCTGATTTCCGAGATATCAGAGCAGGTAGGTATCATTAATATGAGGCTGGGCGATAATGTGCCATCTCCCCAGTTGCGTAAGAAAAGCCAGATTAAGACCATCCATTCATCACTTGCCATAGAGCATAATAGCCTGTCGCTGAAACAGGTGACAGACATTATAGAAGGCAAGCGAGTTATGGGAGCTCCTGACGAGATACAAGAAGTGAAGAATGCTATTGAGGCCTATCGCTTGATGCCCGAACTTGATGCCTTCAAGGAAAAGGATTTACAGAAGGCTCATGGACTGATGATGAAAGACCTGGTGAAACGTGCTGGTTACTATCGTCAGGAGGGTGTAGGCGTGTTTGATGGTAATGGTAATTGTATTCACATGGCACCTCCTGCAGACAGAGTGCCACAACTGATGGGTGACCTTTTCCATTGGGTGAGAACGACGAAGGACCATCCATTGATTTATTCATGCGTATTCCATTATGAATTTGAGTTTATCCACCCCTTCATTGACGGTAATGGACGCATGGGACGTTTCTGGCAGACGATGCTGCTTTCTCGTTGGAAGGGTATCTTTGCGTGGCTACCTGTAGAGACCATTGTCAAGGAACATCAGCAAGACTACTACAATGTCATAGTTCATAGTGATGCAGCAGGAAATAGTACTGCGTTTGTGGAGTTCATGTTGAAGTGCTTGCTGGATGCAATGGAGAACTATGAGGATAATGAAGAAGAAGTAGAAGAACTGCACGATAAACTGCACGATAAACTGCACGATAAATTCCCCGAACTGTCTGAAAAAGCCTTTAGTGTATTAGAAGTTTTAAAAACACATCCTAGTCTTACTGCTAAGAATATCGGTGAGCAGGTTTCTCTTTCTGAGCGACAGGTCAAGACGTATCTCAATGCACTGAAACAGGCTGGTATTGTTGCTCGTGTTGGTAGCAACAAAACAGGCTACTGGAAAGTAATTTTGTAGTGTAATTTTAATTGTGGCGAATTCGCCACAATTGTTTGGCATGACAGCCAAGCAGTGGCGTGATGTCAACCCTGAATTGAAAGGCAACATCCGTGATTATGCCACCATCAACGAACTTATCTGCCTCTCAAATATGGAGAACATCAATGCTGTACTCATCAATGATGGAATGCCACAGGGAGAGAGACTCATTAAACTCAATCATATTGCCATTCAGCAGATGCAGGTATTGGAAAACAATGATGACAGGCGACTGCTGAAGTAAAGGGGGGCGCAAATCGCGACACCCTTTGATTTTTTTTGTAGGTCGGACATCTTTTGTCCGTCAGGTGGAGTAATTTTGCCTCTGAAATAAAATAAACTGAAGAAAATGCCTTCAATAGTCATTCCCAAATGTGCTAACGAACATGGGAAACTGGCCGTAAAAAAACTAATAGAAGTATCATAAACAATATGTCAAACAATAAATAAACAACTAAAATTATGACTATCAGCTACACCACCTACAAGAAGTTTCGTGAGATTTCCATGGATCTTGCTCTCATCAGTTTCGCCTTTATTCTTTGTAATTACAATGTTAGCAATTATGATGAGGCTATCATACGTTGCACTATCGCAATCTTTATGCTAATGCTTTCTTTGCCCAACTTTATTGCTATTCTTCTCTCTCTTATCATGCAGTATACAGATGAATCTATCGCAGATGAGGAATAAACTTGGTATAATATCGAGCTGTTCAAATGAAGGCGTTAGATTATGAAGAAGTCCACCATAGTAAATTTGTGGGCGTGCACAGAAAAAAAATGCTAAATTAAAGTTGAAAAATAATTGAAAATAAAAAAATAATTGTAATTTTGTGATGTTAATCTAAGAGTCTTTATAATAACTAAAATTGAAAATATGTTACAGAAAACCAAAGCAGCCGTAATGGCAGAAATAGCAAAAAGTACTATATTTTGAACCTGCACTAATATCAGGGATAAGAAATGCTAATATTCTCAGGTCTTTAAATAAAGATTTAAAATCAAAAAGTAAATATTCCAATCTTTTTATTAATGCATAAATTATTTTGAATTATGTTTTACAATCAAGCCAAAAAGAAAGCCATTGAGAAATTAAAGAATGCTCAAGATCGATATCAAAGGATAGCGGAAGAAGGTAATGATATCGCATTAAGTCTGTATGCAACACGTAAGTCGGCAGCAAAAGCCATCGAACGGGTAGAGAATTATATAAACACACTTGCAAATACCCCCAAAGAGTTTTTAAAAGAGGTAGCTCAAGTTAGATTAGACATCAATGATTTTACCAGTGCTATGAAACTGGAAGAGGAAGCCTACAATGCAAATATTAAAGGTGCAGGTGTAGGTGTTGCAGGTGTAGCCGCAGGTGGTGCGATTGCTGCTTTAGGACCAACAGCTGCTATGGCGATAGCAACAACTTATGGTACAGCATCAACAGGTGTTGCTATATCTGCTCTGTCAGGAGCAGCGGCAAATAGTGCAGCATTGGCATGGCTCGGCGGTGGAGCTTTGGCAACAGGCGGTGGTGGTATGGCAGCAGGAAATGCATTGTTGGCTTTGGCAGGGCCAATAGGATGGAGTGTCGCAGGAGTTCTGGTAGTAGGCGGCGGAATCTTTGCTGCTCACAAAAATAAAGATGCTGCTGAAAAAGCAGAAAAAATAGCATTGGAAATAGAAGAAAAATTGAGGAATCTTGAGCCCAAGTTAAGGAAGATGAAACAGTTGTTGGAAAAGACGAATCAACTGAAGAAGGGACTTGACATTACTATGTTTGTCAATACCTATCCTAACGATTACAATAAGTTCTCTGAGGAGCAAAAGAAATCATTAGTAGCGTTGATAAACAACACAAAATCAATGGGAATACTTATTAACGAACGTATAAAATGAAAAAAAGAATATATACTGATCAAACTACTGCGGGGTTCGTTCAACAGGGGATTCATAATAAGGAAGAACTCTTGCTAAAAACACTGGAAGATATAAGCCTACGCACCAATCAAAAAGCTACAAAAGCAGATATAGCTTTTGTAGCTGCACAACAATGTGTTGAACGTGTAAAAGAATTTATTTCAGATCCTTCAAGAATACTTGGCAATGAAAGTACCAAACATGGTGAAATAGCTGAACACATACAGGTCGAAATAAGCAATGGTAGAAGAATTCTTGATGGATTAAAACCAAATGCTAGCCTTGATGTTGGACGAACTGCTCCCGAAGACTATCTGATAGATGGTCGTATGGTGCAGTCAAAGTTTATACAAAGTCCCAAAAGTACTCTTGATGCCATTATTGAACACAGCCACAAGTATCCGTTTTTCGTCTCAAATGATGGGTATTACCATACGTCAAAAGACCAATATGAGGTATTCATGAAGGTTGCTAACGGAGAACAGGTTGAAGGTTTAAAACTAAGTACTATTAATACAATTAAACAAAAGATTGCCCAGATAGAAAATGATACAGGGCAGTCGTTCTCAGATGTGGTAAAGCCTAGTATTTCCAATTATGACGAAGTGCAATTGGGTAGAGCTGGACAAACACTGGATAATTATGAAAATGAGTTTAATGACAAGAATGTTCAGACTCATAAAAACATCAGAGAAGAAGGAAAAAAAGAAGTAGAAAATGCACAACATATAACCGATCCGTCATGGGGTGAGGCCTTCAAATATTCGGCAATAGGTGCAGCCATTACTGGAACGGCATCTGCAGCAATCAATATCTATGGTAAAATAAAGAGTGGTAAGAATATTGTCCAATTTACCATGGATGACTGGAGAGATGTAGGTTGCGATTTTGGCAAAAATAGTATAAAAGGCGGTATTTCAGGATTGGGCATTTATGGATTGACGAAATTAGGAGGATTTTCTGCACCTTTTGCAGGTGCCATTACCAGTTCTGCAATGGGTATTGCCTCCTTGGCATATGACTATGAAAAGGGAAATATAACAAAAGAGGAGTTTGCTGACAATGCATGTATAATCAGTTTTGAGGCTGGTATTGCTGCAATCGGTTCTGCTGTAGGGCAAGCCGTTATTCCTATTCCTGTGTTAGGTGCTATCGTTGGATCTGCGACAGCAAAGGCTGCTATAATGTTGACAAAACATGTTATGGGAAATAAAGAGAAGCAGTTGATAGAACACATGCAGAAAATATATGATTCAGTTGTAAGCAAATTAGACCCATATTGCCAGAACCTTTTAAGGGAAATTGATGCATATTACGTTAAGTTAGGTGGTTTAATCAATGTAGCATTAGACAAGGACGTAAATATTCGAATGGAGGGAAGTATAGAATTAGCACGTTTCCTTAAACAACCAGAAAAGGAAATCATTCACAATACAAATGAATTAGATGTTTTCATGAAAGAATAATGATATGACGAAACTAACAATATTCACAAAAATGCCTGGGAAAAATTGGAACGACCAAAACAAATATGAAACAAACGGAGCGTAAAATACAGGAAACGACGGATGTTACAGAGTTAGACCAGATAGCAAAGAGCTATGCAAATGGTGGCAATTTCTCTGTGGCTATGAGAGCATGGATGCGAGCTGAGGAACTTGGCGATACTAAGTGTAGGAAGAACATTGCTGTGATGGTCATGCTGGGCAAGGTTCAAAGGGAAGAGTTCCGTAAGGGAGTAGAGTTGGTGAAGCGTTGGAAAGAAGAGGGAGATGCAGATGTTTTGAATGTTATAAAACAGTATAAGCTATGTCAAAACTGAAGAAATGTCTATACCTCATTAACTTGCTGCAACGCAAGGGGGCTTTGACACTGAAGGAGATAAACGAGAGTTACAGATATTCGTCACTCTATGAGGGTGACGAGATACTGCCTCGCACTTTTGCGAGATATAAGGACTTTATAGACGAGACTTTTCCATGCTATATAGAGTTTAATCAGAAGACTGGTAAGTACGAGCTACACAGACACAAGGCTCTGTATGGGGAAGATGATTCGCTGTATGATTATCTGTTGTCTGCATACCATATAGAGGGTATGACGGAGCTGGCTCTGAAACATCGTGATAAAATGGTGCTGACAGAGGCTCCTACTGGAGTGGAGAATGTGCAGATTATTCTGGAGGCTATAGATAGGAAGAAGGGGATAGAGTGTGAATACTATTCGTTTAACAGAAAGACAGTGAAGCACCAATTGCTTATACCTTATTTTCTCAAGACATGGGAGAAGAGATGGTATCTGGCAGCAGAGCCAGACAACCACCATCGAGGCATCTCAATCTTTGCTCTGGAGCGGATGGTGAACGTAAGGCTGACGGAACAGAAAATGTTGCCTTCAAACAAGATTACCGCAGAAGAATATTTTATGGGTAGCTTTGGGGTGAACCATTCTGATGACCAGAAGCCTGAGAATATAAGGATTAAGGTGTATGGCGCACAGGTGGAATATGTCAGGGCACTGCCTATCCACGAATCGCAGAAGGAGGTGGAAACAACTGACGAATGGAGCATCTTTGAGTATAGTCTGGTGCCATGTTATAATTTCTATCAACAACTGCTATGGCACAGAGAAAAACTGGAGGTGATGGAGCCCCAGCATGTACGCAATGAATTGATGAAGACAATAAAGAGTATGCTTGCCAAATATGAGAAATAGGAACGAAACGTTCATTCAGCTAAAATCTATATTTCCCATAAAGATTTGGAGGAAAGGAAAAAAGTTTGTAAATTTGCAGGCAGAAATGATAAGCAAAAAGGATTGCATAGAGAAATTAAAAAACAGCAAGAACGTGATAGTTGAGAAATTTGGCGTACGTTCTATGAAGTTGTTTGGCTCTGTAGCTCGTAACGAGCAGAAAGAGACAAGCGATGTAGAT
>JAEEGL014956621.1_pt1 | contig 26908 bp, 19 predicted proteins | sample 9134231 | NCBI WGS metagenome assembly JAEEGL01 (sample SAMN16246548, study PRJNA631951) | gut metagenome | biome: gut microbiome; feature: rumen; material: fiber-attached | host: Bos | place: Iran: Karaj | collected 2018-10 | reverse complement strand
TTGGATGCCTGGTCAGCAGGCCTCCAGGCGGCGGCTATTACAGCCACCATCATAAAAAACAGGTTCATAGCCACAGAGCGGAGCCCTATAAAATACTGAAGAGCGCCGTTCTCGGTGAACATTCCCGCCGCAGTAACCTTACTTAAATTAAACAATCCTACAAAATGAAAGGTTACAAGACCCAATATAAATCCGAAGGCAGAGGCAACCAGGGCAAGGGCCGCCGCCTCGTACAGGAATATCTTCTTGACATCGGAGGCCTGCATACCTATGGCCCGCATGGTCCCTATCTCCCGGGTGCGCTCGTAGACAATAACCCGGTAGGTGTTGAGGATTCCTATCATAACTATCACAAGGAAGATGAAAAGGACAAAATAGGTGCACATAAGGAAAGCATCCAGAAGGCTCTTGAGCTGCTCCAGCTGGGCATTTACAGACATGACGGCAGCCACCTCCTTATCGTTTCCCCGGTTCCCGGACCGGTACTCGCTGAAGTCATGACGGGTATGGATGGCCGGGAACACATCCTTTGTCTTTGCAAACTCAAGGCGCAGCTTCTCGGTAATCCGGGGAATGTTGCTTCCCTCCTTGGCATACACCGCAATCTCGGTGGCCCAGCCTGGATCTTTGTCCATTATTATATTCAGCTCTTCCCTGTTCAGATAGGCGGCATAACCGAATATATTGGTCTCGTCGAAAATGCCTTTCACCACCATATTCTCGGTGTTGTACTGCCCCTCGATAGTCTTCACATAAATAATCACATCATCGCCCAGGCGGGCACCCAAAAGCCGGGCAGCCTCGGTGCTTATGATTATGCCGTTCTTCCCCTCCGGGGTGGTCATCTCCTCGATTCCCCCCTCTACAAACGGCAGCTTGGAAAGCTCCTTCCCCTCGGTGTCAAAATCGGCACCGATAACCCGTAAAAGCCGGATATAGTTGCCGCCGAAGAAAAGCCGCACCTCCTTGCCGTAGTAGACAGAGCGGGGAGATACAGTGCGCAGCGGAAGCTTTGAGTGGTTTATTATATCCACATAGCTTTTTGAGTCGGGTATAGACATGCCGGTGTTCTCAAAGCCATATACAATGATATGGCCTGAGAAATAGCGGGCAGCCTTGGTCTTTATAGTCTCCAGGGCCCCATAGGAAAGGCCGGTGAGAACTGTGATAAGCATAAAGCCCACAGCCACTGCCAGAGCCATAAGGGCATAACGCTTGCGCTGGAGGAAAAGGTTCCGAAGAGCGAACAGGAACATAGCTAGCCTCTCCCCATTATGGTGACAGGCTGGATCTTTACAGCCAGAGACACTGGATAAATCCAAGAGAGGGCCCCCACCAGGGCAGCCCCGGCAAAATGGAGCATTATATTCTTGAATGTGACCACAGGACGGAGCACATCGCCGCCGAACATGGTTATGAGCAGGTCGTTGTGCAGGGCTATGCCGCCGGAGAAAGCGGCAGAAGCTATGGCACCGATAATTATTCCGATTGTAGCCGCTGTTAGGGTAAGCATCATGGACTCGGCTATGAACAGAGCGCTGATAAAAGGCTTCCCTGCCCCTATGCCCCGCATGGTGCCTATCTCGTAGCTCCGTTCAAGGACAGAGATGACCAGTGCGTTCACAATAACCAGCACTGCCCCTATTATGATAAAGAGAATGCCAACATTGAAGGCAGCCTTGAGGGCAAAGACCATCTGGGCGCTTAAGCCGGCACCCTTGCGCCAGCCCTTTATCTCCACATTCCAATGGTTGTCACCAGCCAGAACAGAAAGCTCCTTCTTAAGCTGCTTTTCCTGTCCCTCTTTAGCCTTGAAAAGGACAAAGCTCCAGGCCGAGGATGAGACCTGGGAAAGGGCATCCCGCTCGGTGGTGTCGGCCAGAATAGATTCTATCTTGTCCAGAGAGAACTCCTCCCCCTGGGCTTTCTCTGTATCCTCAGCTTCGGCAAAGAGAGTTTCCATATCGAAATCATCAGAGCTTTCGGCCTCTTCTGTTTGCTCGCCGGAATCAGCAACCAGATTGCCGGCAGTGTAATCTATAAGACCCCGGACTATGGTGGGGTCGGCCAGGATTATGGCATCGAAGGGGGCTGTCTGGTTTATGTAGCGGTGACAGCCTGCATATCTTCCCTTGCGGATCTTGAAGCTGCCGTTGGAATAAAGACTGAGCTTTATCTCCTCCCCCTTCTCAAGGGGTCTCTCCAGCTTATTCTCGGCAGCCTCTTTTATGCTCTGGCACAGGAAAATGCCCCCGTCTGCTATGTCTGCGGGGCTTCCGGAGACAATCTCTATATCGTGGCACACCTCAAAGTAGCTTTCGGGCACTATGCCGAACACGGCAGAAGAGCCCCTGTATTTTCCTATCTCCACACCGGCAGCACCGGAAACCACAGGAGTGTAGGATTGAGCATTCCTAAGGCTGGAAAAAGACTCGGAGATATCGGCATAGCCTGGGATGGAGGGGATAACCTCGTAATCGTCTATTACAGGAATCTCGTTTCCGAAAAGGCTGAAAGGAGTCTCGGACTCGGAGGCCAGCACCACATCGCCGGTAAGGCTGCCCACAAAGGAGCTCCGCATCCCCTGGTCGGCGCTCTCGAACACAGCATTGGCAAAAAAGAGGAAAGCCATACCCAGGGCTATCAGGGTGCCCAGCAGTATGGTCTTCCTGGTGTTGCGGCAAATATTTCTGAATGCAATCTTTAGAATCAGCATGAACTGCGGTACTGCCTTACAAATTCCTGGTAATCTTCCACAGGAGAGGTGTAGGTGAATATCTGGTAGTCCGGCTTTCCTGTCCAGTAGCCGTAAAGGTCGAACTTCTCGGCAATGCTTGGGTCTTTCTTAAAGGCCTCTTTCTTGATGGTGATGACCGGACAGCGCTTCTCGCCGATAATATATTCCTCTGGAATCACGCTGCAGATAAGGTCTGAGACCCTGTTTATCCGGTCCCGGAACTGCTCCAGACTGAAGTTTTTAAGAACTTTATAGAAATGCTCATAGATAAATGTCGGAGAAGTGTTGGGAGTCTGGTGATGCTCTGCATAGTCCTTGTAGCGCCGCAGGTTAAAGTAGGAGAAGACATCGCTGCCCACACAGTGTTCCCACTGATCCTTCTTTACACATACAACGGCAAGGCCTACATAAGAGGCAAGCTGCTTGTTGAGGCATGAGCACATGACCTTGGTTCCCTTGGGCACATCATAGTATGGGAAGGCGCTCACAGCATCCACAATGCAGTTTTCCTTGGCAAAGGGAGCAGAAATACTGGTCTCAAGGCGGCAGAACATCTCTGTCTCGGGGTAGGTGTCCTTTTTGGGGTAATTCTTGAGCATCTGGTTCCACCTGTCCTTGAACTCCCCTTCGTATCCAGCCATCTTTATCCGGTACTTCATGGAGAACATGGTGGCCTCCACTCCTACAGTGGCGCTGCCGGGGATAAAGAGGATATCGTAATACTCAAGACCGAACTTTGTGGCAAAAAGCTCCCTCACCTGGTCAAAAAGCTTGAAGAAGCTCTGGTCCCGGTGGGAACAGTGGATATTTACGGTGTCTTTAAAATAAGTGTTAGGTCCAAACATAATAAGCCTCTATGCCTCAGAAACCTCCTGCTGCACCTGAACCATATAATCAGCTATGCGCTTTCCGGCCTGGCCCTGGTACTGCCAAGCCTTCTCCTTTGCCGAACTGCGGTTCTCCGCTGCTGCAGGATCGTCTGCAATATTCTTTATAATCTCCCCGATATGGGGGAAATCCTCTTCCTTCAGCTCCCGGCCTATCTTCGGAAGAACCTGGAACTGCCACAGAGGATGGGGTACTTTTCCGGCATCATAGGGCCTTGCGTCAAAATCTCCCACGGCAGCCAGGAATGGCTTGTTCCTTAGGAATGCAAAGTCCAGGGTTATACTGGAAAAATCAGAAATCATTATATCAGCTTTTGAAATAGATACAATATTATCGGGGTCAAAATCCCATATTATATTATTATTTTTATTATATTTGGCCTGAAGACGGGCTATAAGCTCCTTCTCCACCACCTTGGACTGGGGGTGAGGCCGCACTATGATGTTCCAGCCCGTCTCTGCCAGAGGATCCAGAAGCTTCTCGCCATAAAGGCTCAAAAGACCGCTTGCCCCCCAGGAGGGAGAGACCAGTACGGTAAAGGGGTGTTCACCTGTCGGTTCTAAAGCGGCAAGCCGCTCCTTTTGAACATCCAGGTATGGGCAGCCTACAGTCACCAGCTGCTTGGGAGGCAGACCCCGCAGTTTCTCCAGATAGCGTATGTCCTCCCCCTGCCAATCGCCGGAAAGGAGTACAGAATCGTAGTAATCAAGGCCGTACCGCTTGTAGGTGGTGGCATCGTTTATCATATGGACCACATGGCAGTATTGCTTTACCCCTTTTGACCGCTTGAGCTGGAACACATCCAGGCCCGGGGTGGTCATAAGACACACATCTGCCTCCATCAGGTTGAGCCGGGCATAGGCCTTGTTGCCCTCCCCTATGAACTCGGGCTTCACATGCTGCCAGGGGGTATCAAAGACCGGGTCGTTCTGGGAAGAGGTGTAGTAGACCAGGGGGAGTGCCCTTTTCTCGAATTCTTCCACCACCGGCTTGAAGGTGCTCCAGTACTGACGCCCTTCGTTGTAGATCACATAGGGAATCCGCTTCCCCTTGGCAGCACCCTTCTTTCCTGCAAAAAGAAGACGCAGCTTTATAAGCACACCCCGGAAGGCAAAATAACCAAGGGCAAAAAGGCTTATAAGGACAGAGAAAAGCATGCTCCCTGTGCCGGGATCTATGTAGAGCATCATTTCACCTTCTCCCAGTTGGCAGCCTTGAAGATATCATCCTTAACCCGATATTTCTCGGTATAGTTGAAGGTATACTTACCATGGTCACTGGCCTCTCCCAGCCCAGTCACCACTGTCATTCCCTCCTTTTTCTGCTTGCTGTCGTCTTTGCCATGGACAGCCAGGGAGGGGACATCGGCAACAGTCATAAAGGTATTGTTGGTCCGGATCTCTCCCGATGCTCCGAAATCCTTGTAAAGCAGAAGGGCATTCCAGGCAGCAACCTCGCTTTTGTCAAAGTCGGTGTCCAAAGTATTGTTCTCGCCCCGAAAGTGCCTGCCATGGTCAGAGACTATCACTATCCGGGTGTTGTCATAGACCCCGTTGGCCCGCATCCAGGCAAACCACTGGCCCAGCAGCCGCAGGGTGGCGGCGTTGGTATGGTAGTGAAGGAACACAGCCTCTTCCCCGGCCCAATTCTTCCCTTTCTCGGTAACCGGGGACTGCAATGTATATTCAGGATACTGCATCCAGGCCGGCTCGTGGGGCAGGTCGTTGTCCAAAGCCATATAGGAGCCGGTACCATCTGTCACATCAGAAAGCTCCGGCAGATAATCAAGGGCCGAATAGAATCTTATTGCCAGGGAATTCTCATCCTTGGCCTTGTCTTTTATAGAGCTCCACCATCCGCCGTGGTCGTAGAGGGCTCCCCGCAGGAAGACCGGGCATACCCGGAAAAAGTCGAAGAAAAGGAAATCCCTCTTCATAAAGTCGGAGAGAACAAAACCGGTAAGCTCCATGTTGTGCTCTTTCCGCCACAGCTTGTCGTACCGGCCGGCGATATTCACTGCATGGATCTCTTTCTCAAATATGGAGTTGTCGGGAGTCCAGCTGTAGTTGGCCATAGGGGGGTCGGTGACAGTCACAGTATACCCCTGCTTCAGGAAGTAGTTGGGCAGCACCTTGAGGGATTCGTTATGCTTTTCTATAAGGGGCTGCTTCTTCCTCTCGTTTATCTTCTGGGGCAGGTAGTTATAACCGCCGAAGATGGCGGGGGAAGAGAAGATGGTGTGATCCCCGGGAGCCAGCGTGTTAGGATACCAGACAAAGCCGCGGAAGTCCTCCTTCACCTTGGGCAGCTCGTCCATAATGTATGGAACAAAGGAGCTTATCCCCCGGTCCAGCATAAGGACAATCACATTCCTGCCGGTACGGCTGAAGTGGTAGACCGGCTTTACAGCCTCTTCGGTCCCTTTGTTTGAACTGTCGGCCACAATGGATTCAAGCCGATGGAACCCGCTGTTTATCTTGGCCACATTGAAGATGGAGAAGGCCAGCAGAGTCAGCACCAGGATAGTGCAGACCGCCTTGACCTGGTTAAGCCATCCTTTGGAAAGAACAAACAGAACAGCACTCACCACCACAAAGGCGGTGGCAATATCGATTGGGAACTTGGCCAGCTCGTTCTTTATCTTAAGACCGTTTTCGAATATAAGGCCGTTCTGTGCCAGCACAGTGCCGTAGCCACCGGCGAACACATAGGTGTTGATTAAAGCACCTGCAATTCCGGCTAAAAGCAGGAATGTGAATACAGTCTGAGTCTTCTTGGAGAACAGGAAGTAGAGCCCTATAAACCAGACTGCAATGCCCAAAATCTGGAGAAATGGAAACCGGAATATCTCCAGAGGGCTTTTGTATGGCTCAATATAAGAGAATTCCTGTACCGAAGAACATATGAGGGAGGATGGAATAACCGCCCCCACCAGAAGCAGGAATGCACCGCATGAGAGGAAAAAGATTCCAAGCCGCAGTCTGTTCTGCCTATAAAGCGGTACCAGTGGCTGTTTTATAAAATCATATATTTGTTTAAGGCCAATCTCTAATGTCTCTGACCTTCTGAATTTTATTTTATAACAGATGTTCTTGCACAGAGAGAAGACATTGTTCAGAGTCCAGTAAAACACCAGCCCTGCCGGGGAATTGTAGAGAAGCACCAGGAACAGGCCTGCCATACCATAGAGCTGCAGCTTCTCCTTGAATGCAAACCCTTTTACATAGACTGCGCTGGCCACAATATTGATCATGGTCATTGCTATAGGGAGCACATTGATGGGGAACCCTCCGACAGAGAACAGCCGGTCTGGAGCACCTAAGTCCTTTATGAACCACAGGCTCTGCCCCCTCAGCATCTCCAGGTTCGACAGGAACACATAGGCGGCGATGAAGAAGGGCACCTGGATCATCAGGCTTATGGAGCTGCGGAGTGCCATAACCGGATGGTAATGGTTCTGCCGGTAGAAGGTAGAGAGGATCATATACCGCTCGTCCCCCTTGAACACAGCCTTTATCTCGTCTATCTCGGGCTTGAAGGCCTTCTGGATATCCCGCTCCTTCTGCTGCCACTGCTCTGCAATAATGTAGAGAGGCAAAGATAGGAAACTGACCGCCAGACTAACCGCTGCCAGCGAAATGCCACAGTTTTCCCACAGCTTGTAGGAAAGCTGGAACACCAGCTCAATGAGAAGTTCTATAGGGTATATGAAAATCAGATATAATGGATTCATTTAAATTTTTTAGAAAGACCTTTGAATGCGTACTTGATAAAGTGGCAGGCAGAAGTCATAAAGGGCAGGCTAAGCTCCCGGCGGTAGATGGCCCAGGTCCAGCCTAAAGCCTTAAGCTTGCTGCCGGAGACCGAAGTGCCGCTTTCTCTGTAGTAAGCCTCCACGGTGCCGGTGTTCCGGGCTATAAAGCCCTTCTGAAGCACCTTAAGCCACATAAGGTAGTCCTCGTGGTGAATCTCCTTCTGGAACACCTTGCCTACCTTGGCAGTGTCGTAGATGCCTGTAAGGTTGCCGATGCAGTTGCCGTCCAGAAGCTGGTCAAAGGCCACTGCCGCCGGAGCGGTGACCACCCCGGAGCGCACGTTGCCTTCTGTGTCCATCTTCTTGTAGAAAGAAAAAACTGCAGCGCAGTTCTCCTGCTGGAACAGTGGCAGCTGGTGCTCCAGCTTGGCCGGAGCCCACTGGTCGTCGCAGTCTAAAAAAGCAATAAACCGCCCTGCGGCGGCTTCTATTCCAACATTCCGAGGGGTAGCGGGCTTGCCAGTGGAGCTCTTTGTATGGAGCAGCTTGATACGGCCATCCCGGGCACGGTACTCCTCGGCTATAACTACGCTCCCGTCAGTGGAGGCATCATCTATAATAAGCAGTTCCCAGTCGGCATAAGTCTGGGCAAGAACCGAGTCCACAGCCTGCCGAAGGTACTTCTCGCCGTTATGGCATGGCATTATGACAGATACAGTCGCCATTATTTAAACAGGTATTTCCTTAATTTGCCGAAGGCTTTGAGGGAACGCTTCAGATCATCAGGATTCCGCAATCCTACCCACAGACGGTGGAGTATGTATCGGAACCGCAGATAGTACTTCTTCCGGGCATAGTTGCAGAACTCCACCATCTCCTGGGCAGAAAGGCCCGGCAGGTTCAGCACTGTATTGTGGGTGCCATCTTCCTTGCAGTACTGCTCGTAGTCTATGGTGATGTTGCCGTTCTTCCGAGCCAGGTCATAGGCCTCGGTACCAGGATAAGGAATCAACGGGAAGAACTGGGCGGTGTCGGTATTAAGCTTAAGAGCCAGATTCAGAGTGTCCTCCATGGTCTGCCGGGTCTCCCCGTCGTTGCCCACCATGTAGCAGGCATGGATCAGGAGCCCTGCCTTCTTGGCATTCTTAACATAATCATATATCTGTTCCAGCTTGATTCCTTTCTTTATGTTGTCCAGAATCTGCTGGCTGCCGCTCTCAAAGCCCGGGATAATAAGCCTGCACCCCGCCTTCTTCATAAGGCGCATAGTATCCAGGTCCAGAGTGTTGGCCCGGGCGTTACACAGCCATTTAAGCCGTTTCTGAAGCCCTGCCTCGATTAAGAGTTCAGATATACGCCGAACCCTTGCCTTGTCGATGGTAAAGGTGTCATCTTCGATGACCACCTCTTTCACATCCGGGAAGTTGTCGGCAATGTACTGGAACTCCTCCACCACGCTCTCGGGGCTCCGGGCCCTAAAAGGATGACCATGCATCACCTGGGGGTAAACACAGAAGGTGCATCGGCAGGGGCAGCCCCGGCCGGTGAATATCTGTACAGCAGGATAGGTGGATGCGGCAAAGAAGTAGTCCCGTTCGTCCAAGTTCTCTTTTATGAACTGGGCTGCAAAGGGGATATCGTCCATGTCGGAGATATGAGGCATAGGGTCTGTCCAGACAAAGCAGTTATTTATGTGCAGACAAAGTCCGCGCACCTTTTCTAAAGAAGTTCCTTTATCAAAAGCGTCGGCCAGTTCCCGGATTGTGTAGTCAAACTCCCCTATCGCTACTGCATCAATCTGGTCGCTGTAACCCAGGGTCTCCTCGGCACAAGCGGTAGGATGGGTTCCCACCAAGATTACAAAGGAATCGGGGTACTTTTTCTTAAGGGAAGTTCCAAAGGCAACGTCACTCTTTATGGATGGGGTGCTGGTGTCCAGGACAAACAGCACCTGCTCGCCCCTCACCTTGTCTTCCACCAGCTGCAGGGTCTCCAGCTCGTCCAAAGGCTTTGCTGGGGCATCGATAAAGTCCACCCGGTGGCCATACTTCTGGCAGTATGCAGCCGCATAAATAAGCCACAATGGGTAGTAGAGAGCACCGCTCTTGGTTATAGCAGGGCTCCTTGATTCCCGGGAGAATTTTCCATATTCCGCCTTGAAAGGTGGGTTTATAAACACTATGTGCATAGATTTTCCTTAATATTGCCAAAGTCCAGCTCGGCCACCTGGTGGGTGACCCTCTGTTCAACTGGAGGCAGTTTCATATAATCACCGAAAAGCTCGGTCAAAAAGGCATGGTATTCCTTCAAGACCATAAAAGAGTCATCCTCGAAAGGAAGCTCTGTATACTCGCCAAAAAGATAGGCGCTGCGGAACTCCCGGGGAGCTCCGTACCGGCCAGCCAGATATGCCTGCCGGCCAGTATCCTTCTTGTTCAGCTTATAAGGGTAATTCACAATCTTCTTCCAGAGCCATTCCTTGGGCACCCAGAAGAAGCATATCTTCATCATGTTGGCAACAAACCGCCGCAGCGGTGTTGTACCGTTCTTATATCCATTCTTTTTGGAATAGAGCACCAGCAGAAAGTTAAGATAACGGAAATAGAGGGTGGCCAGAAACTGGTTATCATAGATGTGGTCATAGGGAATCACATCCACCCAGAAGCCGCATTCCCCCATAGTCTCTGGCTGCTGGGCACTGCGGTAGTTGGTTCCCTTAAGCACCACCTTGGAAAGAAAAAGCCCCAGCTTCTTATCATGCTGTATGCAGTTAAGGGTATATTCCGGCCCCAGCTCCTTGGGGGCAATCTCCAGAAAGCGGTCATAATCGGGCCGCATCATGGCGATGTCGATATCATCATCCCAAGGAATGAAGCCCTTATGCCGTACAGCCCCGATCAAGGTACCGCCTGTAAGAAAGTACTTTATATCGTGTTTGGTACAGATCCGCTTCACTTCCTTAAGGATCTTGAGCTCAAGGAGCTGCACTTTCCGGAGTTCCTCCGGAGTAAGGGTTTTAGCCATTATTCAATTCCGATAGCCTGGCACACCTTGGCGCAGGCATCCTTGTTCTCGTAGGAGCCCAGCTCGTTGAAATGCCGGTTCACATCCGCCGCATACTTCCCTTCGTCAAAGCCAAGGATATTGGCAGAAAGCTCATCATCGTTCTTGGCAAGAGGGAATGGCCATGTGGAAGGCTCGGTATAGAAGCCCCGCTCGTCAATATACTGCTGGATATCGGGAGCGTAGAGGAAACAGGACCTGCCTGTCAGGGCAAAATCCCACATGGAGGAGGAGAAGTCGGTGACAAGTACATCGCTGGCACACAGGAGCTCCTGAATATCCTCGTACATGGTGGCATCCACCACAGAATCGGGGAGCTGCTCGGTCAGGCTTGAGTCAAAATAGTGGCTGCGGAAAAAGAGAATCCACCTGCCGCCATATTTCTGCCCAAGGGTCTCCAGCAGACGCTTGTAATCCGGGGTGATCTTCACATCCTTTCCCCCCTCTTTATAGCCGGTAAGCCCACGATAAGTGGGGGCATAGAGCACTATCCTGACATCGGACTGGAGACCGAAATGGGCAAACACCTTCTGACGCAGTTTCTCCATCCTGTCGGGATAGAAGAAAATCTCATTCCTCGGCATTCCTGTGTTTATGAACTTATCCTCGCTTATCCACTTGGACGGAGCCTGCACTTCGGTAAACTTACGGCTGGAGGAGATATAGTGGGTGGTCTGCCTTGCATTAAGCTTCTGGATCAACAGCTTGATCCGGCTCCATTTCTCGTAGGTTCCTACCCTCTTATAAGCGCCGCCACCATGCCAGGTCTCCAGCATCACCTGGTTCCTGCGGAGGGGAACCCACCACATGAAGTCGTTGTTTGTCACAATATACTTGCTGGTAAGAATTTCAAGGAAGGAAGAGAGAGTATGGTTCTTGACCACCTTGGCGCCGGGAATGGATCGGGTGTCATCCTCCAGCTTCCAGACATATTTGTATTTATCCCCATACTTTTCCAGCATATGGAGAAAAAGATACTTGGGATTGCAGCCGTATTTCTTGCCGTGGAAGGCCCGGAAATAGACCTTGTGCTCATCTATCGGAAGGAAAAAGAAGAGATGGAATATGAGCCATGCGATGCAGGTTGCTATAAAACGGACAAAATCCCTGACTGTATCTTTCATTTCTTCAAGCTCTCTATAAGCCTGCGGTAGGCCTCCACCAGCCCCACCTTGGGTTCCCAGCCCAGGGCCTTAAGCTTATCCACATTAAGATTCAGGCAGATGTCCGGAGCATATCCGGCATTCGGGTCCAGATCAAAGACAAGCTTTATCTTATCCTGGGCAATTTCATGGATTATGGCTTCGGCTGTCTCCCGTATTGTGCAGAAAGTATCAGGATTTGCCGCGGTATAGCATTCTCCAGCCTTGCCCTTCTCAAGGACAGTAAGGATGGCAGAGACTGCATCATCAATATAAAGGATAGGCCGCTTTGTCTTGCCTTGGGTCTTAAGGACAATGTCCTTGCCCTCTATCACGCTGCGGGCAAACTGGACAGTGACCCGGTTGTCATTATAGGAAACTCCCGGCCCAACAGTCTGGGCAAGGCGGATAACCTTGGCAGGCACCTTGTATTCTGACGAATAGCTGACACACAGGTTCTCGCACAGCCGCTTGCTCTCGGAGTAACTTGAGCGGACACTCATGACATCGATATAACCCAGGTCGGTCTCCCGGATATCCCGGTTGTCGGTGGGGGTTATACCGAAGGCCTCCATGCTGCTTATGTAGACAAAGCCTTTGAGCTTCTTATCCTTGCACTGGTCCAGGATGTTCAGAGTACCTCCCACCGCAGTCCTGATTGTCTCCACCGGTTTATCCACAAATTCTTTGGAAGTTGTTGTGCTGGCCGCATGGATAATGTACTCTGGATCCAGGTTGTTGATATCTATTGTGCAGATATCCCCATACACCGGCACAATATTGTCCATGCCGTGGAAATATTCCTTGAACTTCTGGGAGCTGCGGCAGCAGGCATAAATCCTGGTGCCAAGATTGCTTAAGTGATGCACCAGAGCCCGGCCGATAAGGCCAGTTGCACCAGTTACGAGTACAGAATTCATCATAATCCGAAAATCTGCTGATTCTCCCGGGCATCATATAATGCGCGGAAGGTGTAGAAATCTGCAGGGGTAGTAATCTTAATATTATCTGCGCTGCCAGGAACCACATACAGGCTGTGGCCGTAGTGCTTCATAAGGGAGGCAGAATCTATCATGCTGGTATTGCCATCCCTTATAGCCTTCTCGTGGGCAGCCAAAAGCTCTCCAAGGTAAAAGCACTGAGGAGCCTTGGCAAGGTAGCACTTGCTCCGGTCGGTGATTGTCTGGATTTTCTTTCCGTCCAGCTCCACAATGGTCTCCACAGCTGGAGTCACAGTTATGGCAGAGCCGTTCTTCTTGACCGATTTGATGCAGTCAGATATAAGGGTGTCGGTGACAAAGGGGCGCACACCATCGTGCACCAGCACAATGGAATCTTCCGGGGCAAAATCGGAAAGAGCCCTGAGCCCATTGTGGATGGACTCCTGCCCTGTCTTGCCGCCGGCAACAATAAGGCGCACTTTGTCCATATCGTACTGAGCCAGCAGTTTCTGGAGATATTCTACCCAGCCCTTTATGCAGACAACAACTATATTGTCCACTTCGGGATGATTCTGGAAGTTCTCCAGAGTATGAATGATAATCTCCTTGCCATAGAGCTTAAGGAATTGCTTGGGCTTGGATCTGCTGTTCATCCGGCGCCCTGTCCCGCCTGCAAAAATCAATACATTATTCATTAGCTTGTCCTAATTTAGTCCTAAATACCTTTCCCAAAAAGAAAGGCTGGTAAATATGTGTTTGGCATCCTGCCATTCTTTTAACAATTCTTTATAGCGTGATTTAAGCTCCCGCCGAACTTTTAAAAAAGAGAACAGCAACCTAAAGAACTCTTTCTGGTTCCTTTCGGCTATAGTTCCCTTGCCTATTTTCTCATTAAAAAGATAAACCTTTTTTGAGTTATAGGGAATATTGAAAAACTTGGTATTAATAGCACTTGTCCTGTTCTTAGCAGGCAGTAAATTACAAAGGATTTGTATAAAAACAGCTTTTTTATAACCAGGATACTTTTTCTCAACTATATCTGACATGGTAACCCCAATTTCCTTTGGGGTAAATAAAGTCTCCTTGTTTTTCAATAACGCTGCATGCAACACCAAGGCATCCAATGCAGCAAATGACTGGGGCCCCTTAAGAAAATCCTTGATTGCATTCAGCATAAGCCTAGCGTCATTATATTCATAACGCATGGCTTTCAACAAAAATCTCTTGGAAAGACGTCTTAAATAATCCTGAAAATCTATTTTTGATAGCTTCTTCGAGAACATGGTTATAAGGCGGTTCCGTACATCATAGTAAGTCATCCAGAAAGGATTTTTCCCTGTTGGAGCTGGATGCCAAACAGATATTCCATTTATGAACATATCCTTGTTATGAATGTTTCTGATACCATATTCCACATCATCATAATGAATAAAGAATGGCATAGGGAGATTTTGCTCATTTATTATTGTCTTTGGGACACATGCATACCACCAGCCCGTATAGTTTGTGGGATTTATAACCTCGTTAGCAGCAACGGCATCAGTCTTACGCATATCAAAGAACTTATGATTCGCCCTGCCGATATAGAGTGTGATGTCTTTATAAAGAGCACCTGATTCCTGCTGAATATTAGGGTTCTCTAAAAGCAGGTTCCCGGCGCCTAGGATAGCTTTCTGATATTCTGGCTTCAGCATCCGGAGAAGATAGTAAGTCCGCTCAAGGACAGCTGGATAAAGCAAAATATCATCATCCATAAATATGATATGGGTAAACGCTTTGGCCTGGCCATAGAACATGGCCTCTATCATAGTGCGGGTAAAGCCCCCTACTCCACCCAAATTAGGATTGGGAAGAATATGGACTTTATCACCATCAAAATGCTTTTCATCAAGGCTTTGTCCATTATCTGCAACATAAACTTCCAGTTTATCCTTAAGCGTAGATGATGGATTGCTGATTATCTCTTTTATAACACGACTTACATTGCCAGTTACTAACTCTTCTTTCTTATAGGTACAGATTCCAAGAGCAAGTTTAATTGGGCTTACCAGCTGCCCTCCTATTTCTGTGTCATAATACCCGCCAAAAAGAACAGCATTAGAGATTGCTTTAATTGTTATATAAAGAATTCCATCTTCATAAAGCTTTTTGAACTTTATTACAAGCTCACTATCACCCCTAGCTGTGATATAATCTACATTTTCATATTTAACATTGTATGCTTTTTCATTTACAAGCTGCACCAGCTTGGGTATAGGGTGTTTCCCTTGTTCTCTGACATAAAAATCTGTATCAACAGAACCAACCGCATGATATGCATCAATCTTCACCTCGCCCTGTATCTTTAGGTTCAATGAGAGATTGTCAAGGCTTGTATATTCCAGCCACCTGCCTATAGAAAATGCATTGAAATAGGTACCCAAAGAAAGCTCGGCACCAGCGGGCAAAGAAATTGAAGACTCGGTGATGTTCTTTGCATCTATCCCTTGAAAGAAAAGATCAGTTTCGTTTTTGAGGTATTCAGGAGGGAAAAGCAGGGGCTGGATTACCACTTGAGCTTGCCTCTTATTGTACTTATACCAGCATACACAATCTCGTTTTTCTGGATAAGCAGCAATAATCCATAAACAACAGCACCAGAAACAACACCAATAATAAAACTCCAAAAGACATTATCTATATGCCTTACAATAACAAACACAGGCAGGCACATTATCATCGCATCAAATAGATAAACTGCAAATGGCTTGAACAAAGTCTTTAGGTTTATTATATCCCTGACTAAAAAAAGCTGGACTGTAGTTACCATCATCTCTGCACAGACCGTTGAGATTGCAGCTCCAAGTGCCTGGAGTTTTGGAATAATCATAAGGTTCAGAGAAAAATTGACAACAGCACCACATATAACAGAGTATAGAGTATATTTTTCCTTGCGGAGCGGCATAAAAAGCTGTAAGCCCACAAAATTGCTTATACCAATAATCAAGATAATGGGATTCATTATTCTCATCACCGGTACTGCTGCAATGTAACCCTGACCGCTGATCAGCATAATAACATGATAGCTTACAAGACTAAGCCCTATACAGCTGGGAATTGAGATCATAAGCAAGACATTAAAGCCTTTATAGGCCAAGTCATTGAACTTTTTTGTTTCGTTTTTCTCTGTATAGTATGACAGTCTAGGCAGAAGGACTGTACAGGCGGCAACTACCAAAGAAAGCACTATTTTATTAACCTTTACTGCGGCAGTATAAATACCTACCTGCCAATCGTCGCAAAGAAAACCCAGCATATTTACATCCAGAACAGCATAAATCTTTGTAACTGCAGCCATAGCAAACAGAATAAAGATAGGCTTAAGATGCTTTTTAAGCTCAAGTTTAGTTTTTATAAACAAATTAATGTATTTCTTGCTATGAATCCAGTTGCAGACATGGGAACCCACGTTTGCAAGGACAGCAATGGAAGCATACTTAAGATAATCTTCAGGCTGATGGACAAAAACAAACAGCAATATGACGCTGATAATCTGAAAGACAACTGCTCTAGTTGTAATATATTTATAGTCTTCCATTCCTCCATATAGCCAGTCCAACCCTAGCGCTGTGAACAAGATTTTTGCACTGATAATAATGAGCAACGCCCGATAATCTGCCAGCTTTGAAATACAGAACATGGCTGTAAAAAGCAGTATGTAAGAAACAGCAGTAGAGACCATATTTATTGTTATAATCTCTCGGGAAATCTTTGAGAGTTGTTCCCTGTTGTCGCGAACTTTTGCCGTCTCCCTTATGCCATAGGTTGAAATACCAAGTGTAGCTATAATGATAAAATAATCAACAAAAGAGCGGGCAAACGCCACCTTGCCTATTCCTTCCGGAAGCAGAATACGGGATGCATATGGAAAGGTTATAAGAGGAAATAGCAGACTTAATAAAGTCTTAAAAAGGTTTAATGCTATGTTCTTTTTTAAAGATGGTGTGTGCATGAATTATCCTTCATGTGTTTCAAGTTCAGTATAATCCAATACAATATACAACTATATCTTGAAATCGTCCTTATATTCATTCAACCCTATGTGTGCAACTTTTTTCTTGTCATAATTGCGCTGATGTTCTTCAATTCTAATTGCGACTATTAGTTCAATCACCGCTTCTCTCACGATTTTCAGCAAATTCATGGTGTACTGAATCAATTGTTCTTCCGACACTCTATATATAGAGTCATCTCCAATTTTTATTTCTTTTTTTGTTGGAAAAATGTGAACGGATACAAACTTATGCTCAAGAGCATGACGAAGATTTTTTAATTTCATTATATACGGCGTATCTGCTTCGCCAAACTTATCCTTAAAATCCCGATTAATCCAATGAAGTGCGCCTATGGCTATATTCTGTCTTTCCTTATCTTCTAACTTACTCCATATTCTGTCAAAACCAACATCCCGTTCACGTATCCCAAGATTCATGTATGCATTTAATAAGAATGCTATACGATCAAAAATTGAATAAATTATCCGATAAGCTGTTTTCAGTTTTTCGATTCTGATAGAATAACTACTGTTATTCAGAACGCCATTCAAGTGAGTTTTTTTATCGGCAAAATGAATATCGCAAGATCTTCTCTCAACTTCAAACAACAAATACCTTGCGTAAATAAATTCCTCTTTCACTTGATTGAACATCTCAAATACAAACGGTACCTTATTTTGCTCAATTGATGTTGTAATGGAAGAAATGTGCAAAGAATCAGAAGCAAAAGCATGATTACATTCCAATAAATCATTTAACGTGTTTAGAAAAAGATGATTTTGCAAACACCAATCTCGGTATTCTTTTTCCTGATCTGTTTCTGAAACAACCTCTGTATATTCAGTAGATGACACCAATGTTTCTTTGCCGAAATGCGCCTCCAGCTGCTCCCTGCGCTTAACGAATTCTTGTTTTGCTTCTTTATATGTATAAACATCCTTAGCCAGTTCTGCTTGTTTATAATAAGAATATGCCTTTTTGAACAACACAGCCCTATGGTTCTTATCACCCTCAAATTCTCCATAGTGTTCCAAGCACCTTGCTATATTCCCCAAAGCCATGCCAAAAGAATGAATTGACAAAGCTTTACTGTAATAATCGACAGCTGAACATTTACGACCACAAAAGTCAAAAGCATTGCCGAGGTTGACAAAAAGAATCATACGTACACCATCAAGATAAGGTTTTGTTTCTTTATTCTCTTCTATTTTATCCAACAAATCCTCTGCATGACGAAAATACCAAAGGGCCTCACTATGAATTTTAATCACATCTGGATCTGCGAAGGGATTCTGCAATTCATGCTTGATATCTCCTTTTGTGACAGTGAATTTTTTCTTAATCAAATCATCTCTGACTATCGTCAATGAGGTACCCACTGCGTAGTACAAAGGCGCATAAGCAGGCATATCATGATTTGCGAGAATAGATTTGGCTTCTATTATTAGCTCTTTGGTCTTCTCTATATTTTTTTCTATATCTGCCTTGTCTAACCTTGAAGCAATTTCATTACAAATAGTGGCAAATGGTGAATCCTTATTATTCACTAAAAGCTCCTTAACACCATCTTTTTATCACCTATGAGTTAATTGGGTCTGTCGCAATTCTAAGTTTATAAAGGTTCTCATATCAGAAATAGATTGCAACAATTCTTGTTCTGTGTATTTTTCATTATGATTATTTTCTGGATGATGATGAACATCTCGAATATAATGTGTCAAAGTACGTGTTGTATTTTGAAGTTCTATAACAACTCCTGCTCGATTTCGCTTTTCTTTAATATATGGTCTTTGGGGTTTCCCATTTTCAAATTTCTGAAGCCAACCTTGCCCTTCTATAAAACCATACAGTTCGTCATGATATTCTTCAGTTACCTCATCAAAGGCTGTATAGTTAACCTCATTCAGTGAAGGATATATCAACAGTCCTCTTTGTATAGACGAAATATACTTGTCACCTTCGCTATTGATATTTATCAATCTAATGTCATCATATTGGAGCCGTTTAACAATAACTCCACTGTGCGTTGTCAAAATAACTTGTGTATTTTGTGTTTTTGAAAGTTCAACTAATGCATCAGTAAGAATCTTTTGATTTGTAAAGTGTTGGGATGTTTCCGGTTCTTCAATTGCATAGATGATTCCTGTGCTGTCTCCATCTTCTTGGCGGCGCTCTGCTTCTGCTCTGAAGAAATTTAAAAGGATAAGTCGCTTTACTCCACTACCCCGTTTATTAATAGGGATATCTTCATCCGCAGACATGGAAACGCCCTCAAATACTTTTGCCCATTTTGTGGGTGTCGCTGTTGGAATAACAGGCTTTAAACTGTCTGCCACATGCGGATCCATCTCCCGAAGCTTCGCAAGTGTTCGAGCAGAAACCTCTTTCAATTTTTGTTCAACCTGCATAGCCACTGTATTTAATGTTCCCTGCAATTCAGCATCCTGAAAAAACTGAGCTACAGCAAGCTTCAGCGGATCCTGCACCTCTGTATCCTTATCACTATTCTGCCTGTCTGACTGAAAAAGTGAATATACAGGCAGAAATGCAGAAAGCTTTTCCCATATCTTTTTTGTGTCATCACCTGCTGTAATATCTAAATCAATTGTTGCAAGCTGTAAATTATCCGCACAATGATTCCAAATAGCACGACGCATTATAGAGTTAACATTTAAATTGTCACAATGAATTCCATTCTGCTGAATTAGGTCTCTCAAATCACTTTTTTTCTTAAGCTGTAAATCAACACATAGATTATTTGTCGGGTGATTTGTCCGCAACAATATAGTTGTACATTTTTTTCCATTGTATTTTTTGATAATTTCAAGTTCACCATCTGCATTGAGCAAATATTCATCCGCCAAATTTGTCTGGAACGAAGAATCTACAACTAATGCTTCCGGCAAATCAACAAATGAGACGCCAATAGAATACTCATGAGAGTCACTTGCAATATTGATATCATTGTCATCATATTTGATTGCACCTTTTCCATCATTGAAAAAAAGATCTAAAGCCTCTAAAATTGTCGATTTACCAATATCATTCCGCCCGACAAAAAAAGTAAGGTCATTGAAATCAATGGCTGTAGGATTCCTATATCCTCGAAAATTAGTTAGTGTCACCTTATGTATCTTCATTATTAATCTTCTTTATGTTAATCTACACTTAAGCATATGTATTCAGAACTACACTAGTATCTTGTATTATTTCTTTGCTAAATACTTATAAAAAAGCGATTCTGAGTAATCATAGGATATAAAATTATTCCAGCTGCGATTTTTAGAAATTGTCTTCTCTATAGAAATAATCCTGTTATCTTCAAATTTCTTATGCTTATAAATTTCAAAAACACCTCTGTAGAATTCTTTTCCCGGGGTAAGAATGGCAAAAGCCAAAATAATACAATATACAGTAAATTTAAAGCTTTTCTTCTCATATGAATCATAAAAGTCATCAAAAACCATTGTCATCAGCACAACAAGAGGCGGTATCGAAGCACGCATACAGAAATCATTGGCCATTCCAATGTGGATAAAAGGAATAATCATAAGTTCTATTACAATGCACCAGTACAAAATGGTTTTTCTCTTCTTGCGTAAAAGCATCAGCAGATATATTCCAGCCTCAAAAACGAAAAAGAGCGCCAGTTTTACTCCTCTCTTTATCATTTTGGCAGCCTGGCTGTCTAGTTTTGGAGCAGGTTTGTTCGGGGCATTCAATAGAACTGTGGTTGATGCATGGGCTGGCGCTGTCTGTACTACAACTACTGGTTTTGGAATTATTACCCCTCTTTTACTTACCGCCGCATTTTCACTGAAATAAATAAAACAGATGGGGAAAATAATCAGGCAGGCAATTATATTCTGCAAAGAGAATACTTTTTTCACTATGGCAAGTTTTTCCTTGGATTTAATCAGTTCCTCCAAACCTATAGCCAGATAAATCGGGAATAATCCAATTAGAGGAATCGGGCTTGAAACAAGAATGGCTAAACCACAGAATGCAAAATTCTCAATACGCCGGTCATACAGGAGCAGCAATATTGCAATCCATGCAGGAACGGCCTGGTTAAATACCCAGAACAGGCAGGTTGTAAAAGAACTGTACTGACAGCCAGGGCACCACCATTCAAGATGAAGCCCCGCTCTTTTGTTAAGTATATAGACACCAAGGATATCCAGCCCGCTGAAGAAAATAAAAACAATGATTGCGGCAAAATACCGTTTGGGGGAATTACATCGCAACACATTGGCAAGCAGCAGGAAACAAAGGGTTATACTAAGGGTTGACCAAAGCAGAAGTGCAATTTTTGCAGTCAGCCATGCCGCTCCTGCATTCTGCGTCATAAAGAATAAAGCTTTCCCAAACAATGCCGGAACAAGCCAATATCCCACATAATAGTTCAATAGCACGTTCTGCTGTTCAAAAACCACAGGCCAAGGATGATATACCAAGTCTCTATAAACAGCATTCCTCCAAGCATGATCTCCGCTCTGATACCAGAAACCGCCCTGTCCGGCAAAGAAGCACCACACAAAGGCAACCACTATAGTTATAAAGATAGTACGGCGTGAGAAGCTAATTGGAGAAGCGGCTGCTTTTCTGACTGCAAGGAATAAAGCAAACCCAACCAGCAACGCTGCGGAGATACCAATTAGTGGTCTTATCCAGGTAAACATAAAAATAATGACTGGTAGTGCCAAGTAGAGATAAGCAATTCTATCTGATGACATTCTTAATTCCATATTTAAACTAAATTGTTTCTACCATATATCATTGAATCAGAAAGCAATTAATAACAACTCCTATATATCCTGTTCAATTATGTTATTAATATTTTCAATCCAGCTTGCATTACTATCTTCTATCCATAATAATAAATTATTGAAATTAGTACTGCTAATAACAGAATCATCATGTGATAATTGACTAATATTTTCTTTCATATATTCATAATTTTCTTTATTAATAAAACTCATCAAAGAATCAATTTGATCTATTCTTGCTTTATAATTATCTATTCCAGTATATTTTTTTATTAGCTTTGCATTTTTAGATTTTGACGCAGAGGTAATGTTAATTTTACCAAAATGAGATAAAATAATTTGCATTGTACATGGATTACCAAAAATGACAACTTTATCAGCTACATTCTCCACACCATGAAATTCATTTATTTTCCTTTTGATATCCACATATTGTTCATGTGGTTTTCTTTCTGTATCACAAAAAACAAGAACAATTTCATAGGAACCTACTTGATATTTCTCTTGGTATCGTGCGGGGATATTACCATTACCTTCAGCATCTACAAGGGTAATATCATATTGATTATCCCAAACTTCTAAAGCTTTTAACTTTTCTAAATACTTTTTTTCCTCGTTCCCTTCACAAATAATACATATTTTGTGCTTGTCAGAAAAAATTGGGACTCTATTCTCCATCAGTACTTTCCTTTTTTGTATAATTTTTTATACTGATAAGAGAATTAATCAATTCTGGTTCGGGTAATGCCCCCATAACTCCTTTTTTATATTTCTCAATAATGTCTGTAGTATCTCGTATCCCTTGCTGTGCAGTAAACTCAGCAAGAGAATAAACATAAACACCATCACCATCCTTATGAACAAACCAAATTTGCTCTTTTCTAAACATACGTTTACAATCCATTAGATTAACATCGTGCACAGTAAAAATCATCTGGGCATTTGTATTAAGTTCATTATTAAACATAGCCACAATTGCTCGTGTTAATTTAAAATGAATACTGCTGTCCAACTCATCGACAACAAGAACTTTCCCATTTTCAAGAGCCTCAATAACATAACTTGCCATGGCTGCTATTTTTTTAGTTCCAGTTGAATCAAATAATAAGCTAGGAACTTGGACTCCTTTATATGTCGATACCAATCTTATTTGATCCATCAATTGCTCGGGAAGATTAAGCACCTTCTCTTCGGGTTTTTCTTTATTATCTTTAATCCCTATTTTAATATCCTTCATATCAGCATATTCAAAATTATCTAAATACAAATCAGCATTTTTGATAAATTCAACAACCTTATCTTTGAGTTTATTTTTGTTTTTCATTAAATCTATTGTGTGTTGCATAGGTATATTATTCATATTAATGACATCTATTTTTCCTGCAAATTGAGTTAAGATTATCTTCATTTCATGAATATTCTTGAATTTTGAAGTATCAACCAAATGACATAAAATATTGTTTTTTGCTATATTAGGAATCGTTTCTTTTAAGCTTTCATCAATACATTCATATTTTTCTGCAGCTGTGTCTTTTTTCAGCCAACAGACTTCTTTTTCATTGCCATATTGATCTTTAAATATTTCAAAAAATGCTTCATATAGATATTCTTCTTTTTCTGCGTCAAATTTAAAATCATAAGTAAATTTTCGGCCCTCAAACAAAAATGTTGTTCCGAGCTCACAAATATGGCTTTTAACAAAAATATTTGAAATTAGATCTGTCTGTTTGTTTAACAAAATATTTCTTAGAGCCCTAATACATCTAATAAGGCATGTTTTACCAGCATTATTTGAGCCATAAATTCCAGCGGTTTTCAAAACATTAAAGTTGTTTTCTATATGAACATTTGAGGCAAATTTTTTATTGCGCATATCTGCTTTCATTGAAAAAACAATTTGTTCATTAAATGCATAACAATTTTTTGCTCTTATTTCTATAATCATATATACCTCTTTTTAAAGTAAAAGGATTTAATGATTGTATCAATTTTTTATTTTTTATGCAATATTTTTGCGCAAAAAATAAAAAATTACCATGGAATACTCTTGATTCCATCTTTAAACTCAACTTCCGGCTTCCACCCTGTATCTTTGGTCAATTCTGAGATATCTGCTACCAGGTACATAGGCTGATGCGGATAATACTCCTTTTTGCCAAATCCAAGTTCTATCCCTGGGTTAATCACATCCCGAATGTCTTCTACATAAGAAGACAGCTTTCTGCCCTGTCCTGAGCCCAAAGGATAAACTTTTCCATCTTTACCTTTATCAAGCACGGCAAAGAAAGCTTTTGCCACATCATTGCAATTAAGATAGTCCCACAACTGTTCGCATTTTGTCAGTTCAGGGCTTCTTCCAGCCGTCAACTCCCGTATTACATAGCTAATCAGGGTGTTTTTCCCATCGTTTTTGCCATAAATGCTAAGTATCCTGAACCAGTTGAACCGGATTCCCAGCCGCTTACAAAGCATTGCGCTCAGCTTTCCTGCAGTAAACTTGGCTATTCCATAGCCACTTTCTGGTTTAACGGGCAAATCTCCAGTCAGCGGAACAGTTCTGACACCATATTCTGCCTGGCTGCCTGCACCAATAAATACAGAGCAACCACATCTATGAGCCAATCTGACAGCATCCAAGGTATACTGGACGTTTTTAAGCTGGGTATCCACGTCATCCCGCCCGGCAACAGAGGTTTTATCCCATGCCAAATGAATGAATGCGTCAAACTTGCCCGAGAGCTCCAAAGTAGAATACTGATTAATATTGCACTCGACAATAGTAACCAGAGGATTCTGTGGAATATTGGCTATCCGATTTGAGCCTTTGTGGACTATACATGTGGTCTTGCAGTTCTGGCTGATGGCTTCCCGGACTATGGCGGAGCCAATCATGCCGGTAGCACCAGTAATAATCAGTGATTTCATCAGTTCCCTATTTCAGTCTGTTAGCCTCAAACTCATCCCGTTCAAGGAGCGGCGACATATCTTCCAGAGGCCGAGAAGCCATCTGGCCGTCCGGCTTCATATAGTTGGTCTGCCTTGGCAGTATCTTCTGACCAATATAGACCTTAACTGCACAGATTGCCGGACCATCATAAGCAAGTACTTCTTCCACGGTCTTGTCCAGCTTCCTGCTATCAGATAGCTCAAAGCATTTAACTTTAAAGCCCTTTACAACTGATTTAATATCTGGCATAGGCAGACCACTGTCAGGGGTGCAGCCCTCAAGCCGCTTGAAATTACCCACCTGGGAATTATAAATCATGCCGTAACCATCATTACAGAGGATAAAAATCTTAATAGGCAGATTCAGCCTCTTAAGGGTAGCCAGCTCCTGAACATTCATCAAGAAACCGCCGTCTCCGGTTATGCAGACAGTTCTTCTCCCTTTTCCGGCAAGACAGGAGCCGATGCAGGCAGACATATCAAAGCCCATAGAGGCAAGCCCTTTTGTAAGGAATGCCCGCTGCCCCTTCTTAATCCGGAAGGAATACATGGAGATATCTGCCCCGGTTCCAGAGCTGGTAAACTGGAAAATGTCCTTCCTCGTCATCCTGTCTGTGATAGAATTGACCAGGTCATAGGTGTTTATCCCTTTACCAGCTGGAACCTGTTCTTTTATGAACAGCGGATACTTTTTCTTCATAGCTTTGCAGTAATCCCACCATTCCTTCCGATCCTGTTTCTTGATCTTGTCGCTGTTATCAAGCATTTTAGTCAGGAAGGATTTGGCATCTGCATGGATAGCAAGATATGGGTGCACGCTGCACTTTTTCATCTCGTTGGCATCTATCTCCACCATCACATGTTTGGCCTTCTGCAGGAAGCTGCCAAAGTCATAACCGGTGGACAAAAGATTGAGCCTGGTACCTATAGTCAGCACAAAATCGGCGTTCTGCTGGATAAAATTGGCATGTCTGTGCCCTACTGCCCCAGGACGGCCAAAGAACAGGGGGTTGGAATCCTCTATCAGATCGACACCGTTCCAAGTGGTCATAACTGGAATATGCAGCTTTTTTATCAGCTTCTGCATCTCCGGGATAGCCTTTGCCTGGCGAATTCCGTGTCCCAGCAGAACCAATGGTCGCTTCGACTTGTTCAACAACTCAATAGTTTCCATCACATCTGCATACTTGCATTCATGAGTATAGAATGGGACAGAATAGTGCCGTAAATTCTTTTCTTTGACCTTGGAGGCCTGAATATCAAGCGGAACATCAATCCATACTGGACCAGGCTTTCCATCTCGGGCTATTGCGGTAGCCTTTTCCAGTTCGTACAGAATCATCTCAGGATCCTGTATCTGGACAGCATATTTAGTTACAGATTTTACTATGTCTACAATATTTACTTCCTGGATTCCAAACTGACGGATCTTCTGATTGTTGACCAAGTCGGCCCGTTTGGCCTGCCCAGAGATGAAAATGACAGGAGTTCCATCAAGCCAGGCTCCCACAAGGCCGGTAATTGCATTGGTTGAGCCCGGCCCAGAGGTTACAACACAGACACCGAAGTTCCCGCTTATCCGAGCATAGGCCTCGGCTGCAATAGAACAGGCCTGCTCATGCAGCATGCAGATTGGTGTCAGCTTTTTGTTATACCCAAGGGAGTCATCCAAGTGCATTGCACCGCCGCCAGGCAGGTAGAATACATGTTTGACACCAAGAGAAGCAACATAATCAAAAATCAGGTCAGATACTTTCATTGAATAAACTCTCTGTCACAAATGTAATACTCATATTTTTGTTTGTTTTTTTGAAATCAGTGAATATTTTCTTAATCTCGTCATTCAATTCATCCCATTTGTTCTCTGGATTCAGAGAAGGAAGGGCTGTGTCGGCGTAACTTTCGTTATACACATTCTTAAAGCCGTCAAAGCCTGCCAGAAGGACATATTTAACCTGCAGCTTCTCTAGCAGCCGCAGGCAGCAGATTACTGCGTTGTCAAAGTGTTCCCAGCCCCGCTTTATCACATTGTTGAAGTTTACAATGAATTCATCCTTATCTGCTTCAGATTTTATGCTGGAAAGGGTGATTTTCTTTGTCTTTGCGAAAAGGTCACCATGCACTTCTTTTGCATACTCATAGCGGGCCGAATTGACAAAGAAGGCGTAATCATAGATATAGCCATTAATAAAGGCATTAATCCCTATAACAACTGGGTTCTCAGCCTGAATAATCTTATTGATTTTATCCTTCTGCTCCACAACGGAACGCCCAGGAGCAAGAAGAAGAATTTTTTTACCTTTGAACGCCTGTCTCAGAGCAGCAAGAGTGTCTGTATCATCCACCAGCCTGCTCTGGTTCTCCAAGAACTTCTGCTCAAGGATATCGTAGTCATATTTAAGCCGATCTGCAGGGGCAAGGGACTCAATGACATTCCGCATATCTTGAGCATTGGTACGGTGGTTCTTAAGAAGATAGGCAATGTTATTTACATGCGTACAATAGAGGCCGGCAATAAAGTATGGAGTAGAATAGCCCCATTTGTATTGGGCCTGAAAATAACCCATATACATATCTATAGCATCAAGGACAAGATTCAAGTCATAGTTTGCATGCTGTTTTCTGTTCAGATAG
>JAEEGL013590503.1_pt1 | contig 26908 bp, 23 predicted proteins | sample 9134231 | NCBI WGS metagenome assembly JAEEGL01 (sample SAMN16246548, study PRJNA631951) | gut metagenome | biome: gut microbiome; feature: rumen; material: fiber-attached | host: Bos | place: Iran: Karaj | collected 2018-10 | reverse complement strand
GGGAAACTGTCCCTCAGCTACGAGGTGGGCGGCGATCTGCCTTCTCTCATCGGCGAGGAGACTGCCCGGGAGCTCATCGAGTACACCGACGGGATCTATCTTGAGTTCGGTGCGGATCCCCACGTTGAGGGGATCAACAACGACGAGGAGGTCCGCGAGATCAGGAAAAGGGCGATCCAGGCGGGACTGAAGCTTGTGGACTGCCCCATCCGTCACATGGGAACGGAAAAGGCGCACAACATCTATATGTCCATCGAGCATTATCTCATGGACGCCGGAGTTGAGATCATGTTCGGCTGGGAGTGCAACGACCTGATCCTCAGCGATTCCGAGTGCCTCGGCGTCACCGTCACCAAGGGCGACAGAACGGAGGACATATACGCCTCCCGCACCGTTGTCGCCACGGGACGGCGCGGCGCCGACTGGCTTGAAAAGATCTGCACCGAGAAGGGCATCGCCCATCAGCCGGGCACCGTTGACATCGGCGTCCGGGTGGAGGTGCGCAACGAGGTCATCGAGACCATCAACCGGGTGCTGTACGAATCGAAGCTCATCGGTTACCCGAAGCCGTTCAAGAACAAGGTCCGCACCTTCTGTCAGAATCCCGGCGGATTCGTCTCCCAGGAGAACTACGACAACGATCTCGCGGTGGTGAACGGCCACTCGTATAAAGAACTGAAATCCGACAACACAAACCTTGCCATCCTCTGTTCCCACAACTTCAGCGAGCCTTTCAAGGAGCCCATCGCTTACGCGCAGAAGGTAGGAGAGCTCACAAACATGCTCGGTGCGGGACACATCCTGGTGCAGCGGTTCGGCGACATTCTTGACGGCAAGCGCACCTGGCAGAAGGAGCTGTCCCAGTCGAACCTGAGGCCCACGCTTCCCGACGCCGTGGCGGGCGACATCACCGCCGCCATGCCCTATCGCGCCATGATGAACATCATCAACTTCATCCAGGCGATGGATCACGTGGTCCCGGGATTTGCCTCCAACGAGACGCTCCTCTATTCGCCTGAGCTGAAGTTCTACTCCAACAGGATCAAGATGGACACGGAGTTCAATACGAACATCAGATCCCTCCACTGCCTCGGGGACTCCAGCGGCTGGACCCGCGGCCTGATGATGGCGTCCATCATGGGCGTCCGCATGGGACAGATCATCAGCTCGGAGGAATAAGTATACACCCGTGGAATAAAAAAGCGGTTTGAGAAAAACAAACCGCTTTTTTCGTTGCTTTTTCACACAAGATATGGTATAATCAACCTGCACGGACCGCGATTTGTGCCATTCGGGGACGTATTCGCGGGAAAGGCGCGGAATATACAATGCGTTAACAAAATAATGATATCAAAGTGGTATCATATTATAGGGGAGATCCCCGAAATCTCGCGCGGAGGACCGCGCAAAAGAGAAAGGCGGTATCTGACATGAAAAAGATCTTATGTATCATCTTTGCTGCAGTCATGCTCGTCTCGCTTTTGACTCTGACTTCATGTAACGAAGGAAAAGACGTCGCCGACAAGACAAAACAGACCGAGACAAAGGTTCCGGCTCCGGACACGGCGGGGAAGGAGACCGAAACGGAGAGTGGCGAACCCGTGCCCGACGCGGACGTGAACGAGCGGGCGCAGTTGTTCTTTGACGAGGCACCGTGCTATACGCACAACTGGGTCCATATGCAGTTCGGAGCGTCGTCCACCCTAACCGAAGAGGCGCTCGGCAATGCTATCCTCGAGTGGTGCGAATTGGGAAACGGCTATGAAGTGGTGTTCGACAAAGACAGCTTCGACGCGTTCCACGAGAGCTATCAGGCGGAGGGCGACGGCAGCTCGGCCGGCGGCTATATCGATTTTCAGATCAAAAACGTCAATACAGGAGAGACTTCCGAGACCGTATCTCCCTTCTTCTACATCCAGAAGGACCTTGAGAGGGAGGGTTACGAGTTCACCGTCTGCCCGGACGAAGCCGACTGACAGACGGAGGACGCGGGACAATTTTATCTTCACAGCGGGAGCCGGTCCCATTCCGGGACCGGCTCCCGTTGAGTTATAAAATAACACGCAAAACGAAAGGAAATGATTATGGCAAGAAAGTATCCGTTTTCAATGTGGGTCTATAACGACATCAGCGAATTCACTCCCGACGAGGTCGACCTGTGGGTCGAGTGCGGCATGACGATCCCCATGAGCCCCGCGGTCAATCCCGGCGGAGACGTATCCGTGCTGATCCCGTTTCTCAACAGGGCGGAACAGCTGGGCGTAAAGATGATCGGCAACGTCTGGGGCCTCGGCTACGGAGATCTGCTCAGAATGGGCGAGGAGGCGTACGAAAAGCGCCTCGGCGAAGTCCTCGCCGTCATCGGCGACCATCCCGCTCTCTACGGTCTCTGCGTGGGCGACGAGCCGGACAGCGCCGAGCAGATGGACGCCACCAAGAGATGCATCGCCATCCAGAAGCGCATGGCGCCTCATCTGACCCCGTATATCAACTACACGGGCCAAACAGTTGCTTTCTCGAGGGAGCAGCGCTGTGGATACGATCTCGGCGGCTGGATGAAACACGTGGCCGAGGAGACCGGCTCGAAGGAATTCTGCTTCGACATTTACGACCAGACCATCAACGAGGGCGAAGGCAAGTCCGGTTTCATGAAGACCGTCCGCGATATGGTGGAGGCGGCCGATTACGCCGGATGCGAGGCGTGGGGATGCCTTTTGTCCTCCGCGCACCACGTCTACCACGCTCAGTCCGAGCTGGACCTGCTCTGGCAGATCAACGCGGCGGCCACCATGGGACTCAAGGGCGTTCTGTGGTTCAGGTTCTACGACAGAGCGAGCGTCATCGAGTATTCCGGCTCTCCCGTGGACGAGTTCGGAAACAAGACCGACGCGTATTACGGGCTGATGCGTGCCCAGAGACGGTTCAACAACCACTACGGCGAGATCTTCATGCGACTCACCCACAAAAAGACCTACGAGGTCAAGAGCGACCGGGGAGTGTTCCCGGAATTCCGTCCCGGCGACCACGAACTCATCAAGTCTATTGAGCCCAACGACGAGACCATGGTCTCCTTCTTCGAGGATGAGGACGGGACCGAGTACATGGTGCTGTTCCACACGGTGACCAAATACTACGGCGTCGTCAACGTAAGGTTCGACAGCTCGAAATGCGATCTATACAGGGTCACCAACAACGGGGCGAGCCAGTCGCGTATCAGAAACCATAGCGGTGAAAGCGAGGCGGACACCATACTTCCCGCGTCCATCGTAATGTACAAAATAGTCAGAAAATAAAAACATAAACGACATAAAAGAGAGGAAAGAGAACATGGCAGACAAATTCGTATTTTCAATGTGGACCTACAACGACATCAAGGAGTTCACTCCCGACGAGGTGGACGTATGGGCGGACTGCGGTCTGAACATCCCCATGGGTCCCGGGGTGTCCCCCGACAACGCGGCGGCGTACATCCCCTTCCTCGACAGAGCGCATGAGCGCGGCATAAAGCTTATAGCCAACGTATACGGCATCGACTACGGCGCTCTCCTCAAGATAGGCGAGGAGGAGTACGAGGCGCGGATCCGTAAGGTGATCGACGCCATCGGCAATCATCCCGCTCTCCACGGCCTCTGCGTCGGGGACGAGCCCTCGACTCTGCGCAATATGGAAGCGAGCAAGAAGTGTATCGAGATCAACAAGAAGGTCGCACCCCATCTGACCCCCTACCTCAACTACATGGGCGGCACCATCTGCGCCGAGGGCGAGGCGCTCGGGGGACGGGATCTCAAGGGCTGGTTCAAGTACGTGGCCGACGAGACCGGCACCACCGAGCTGTGCTACGACGATTACGGTCCGGCGATAAACGAGAGGTCCAAGGGTTCGTTCATGGAGTCGGCTTACAAGGTCGCAAAGGCGGCATCCTACGCCGGATGCGACGCCTGGGGGTGCCTGCTGTCCTCCGCTCATCACGTGTACCACAAGCAGACCGAGGTCGACGCCCTCTGGCAAATCAACGCCAGCGCGGTCCTGGGACTCCGCGGCGTTCTGTGGTTCCGTTTCTACGACAAGATCGGCGTTTACAACTACAAGGATTCCCCCATCGACGAGTTCGGCAACAAGACCGAGCTCTACTACGGTCTGATGCGCTCTCAGAGGCGGTTCAGCTACCATTTCGGCGAGATCTTCCCGAAGCTGAGTCTCAAAAAGACCTACGCCGTGAAGAGCGACAAGGGCATATTCCCCGAGTTCCGTCCGGGCGATCACGACCTCATCAAAGATATCAAGACCAACGACGAGACCATAGTCTCCTTCTTCGAGGACGAAAAGGGCGACGAGTACCTCTGCCTGTTCCATACGGTGACTGAGTGGTACGGCGTGGTGAAGATCGACTTCGATACTGAAAAGTGCGGTCTCTGCTACGTGAGAGAGAACGGCAAGAGCCTCTCTCCCGTGGGGATGGAAGCCGAGGACGAGGAAGAGCTGATGATCCTTCCCGCCTGCATCGAACTGCTCAAGATTGAAAGAAAATAAACCGGGAAAAACAGGAGAGAGTAAAATGGGCAGAAAATTTCCATTTACGATGTGGACGTACAATCCCATCGAAGACTTTACACCCGATGAGGTGGACGTGTGGGCTGACTGCGGCATGACCGCGCCCATGGCGCCGAAAACAGGTCTCGATCAGGACCCCTCCGTCCTTATCCCGTTCCTTGACAGAGCCGCAGAGAGAGGTGTCAAGCTGATCGCCAATTACGACGGGCTCGGATACCGGGGCATGCACTCCATGGGAGCGGCGGAATACGAAAGACAGCTTCGCAGGATTGTTGACGTGATCGGGAATCACCCGGGACTCTACGGCTTCTGCGTGGGCGACGAACCCCGCCTTCCCGAACACATGGAGGCTACCAAGGAGTGCGTCGTGGTGAACAAAAAGGTGGCTCCCCACCTGACCCCCTTCATCAACTACCGCGGCTCCACCATCGATTTCGATCCCGAACAGCTTGGCGGACGCGATCCCTCGGGCTGGTTCAAGTACGTGGCGGACGAGAGCGGATGCCGCGAGTTCTGCTTCGACGATTACAGCCAGACCATCAACGACGGCGGCGGCAAGACCATGTTCCTCGACGGGACCAAGAGGATGGTCGAGGCGGCGGAAGCGGCGGGATGCGAGTGTTGGGAGTGCCTGCTTTCCTCCGCGCATCACGTGTTCCGCAAGCAGAACGAGGAGCGCCTGATGTGGCAGATCCACGCCGCCGCAATGATGGGCGTCAAGGGTATACAGTGGTTCCGTTTCTACGACAGGGAAGAGGCCAACGAGCTTATGTTCTCGCCTGTTGACGAGTTCGGCAACAAGACTGAGACCTACTACGCCATGATGCGCGCCCAGAGGCGTTTCAACAGACACTACGGCGAGATGTTCATGCGCGCGAAGCGCCTCGGAACGTATATGCTGAAGAGCGACCGCGGCGTATATCCGGAATTCCTTCCGGGTACCCATGAAATGATCAAGTCCCTCACCGCGGACGACGAGACCATGGTCACGTTCCTGGAGGACGTCGACGGGTCCGAGTACATGTGCCTGTTCCACATGATCACCGAGTGGTACGGATCCGTGAAGATCATCTACGACGCATCAAAGTGCCGGGTCCTCTGCGCGAGAGACAACGGGAAAGATATCGCTGAAAGCGAGTACAAGGAAGGCGACAATGACATCGAAGCGGTCATCCTTCCCGGCACCATGGTGATGTTCTAGATCGAAAAGAGATAAATAAAAAGGAACGTCCCGCGCCGACAGGCGCGGGACGTTCCTTTCTTCTTTTTTGAACCATCGCGACGACAGTTTCATCTTGGTTTTTTCGTAGATGTCGAAATAGTATTTCCCCGCGAACGTCTCGCCCCGCTCGTCCCTTCCGGAGAAATAGAGATCCGCTCCGTTCTCGATCCGGTAGGTTCCGGTCGCCGTGTGAACTCCGACCATATCAGACCAGGTCCGGGTGAAATTTCCCCCGTAGAACGTCCATACGTCGTCTTCGTCCATTCCGACCCACGTTCCGCGAAGAACGTCGTTGTTGGTCTTTCTTGTGAGGACGACGATCGAGGCGGAAACGACGAGTACGACGACGAGAATGAGGATTTTTACCGGTTTCACGAATACTCCGTTCCACGCGGATCGAAGGAGACCTTCATCCGCGTTCTTTTATGTACTTGTCGATGGACTCCGCGGCGGTTTTCCCCGCGCCCATGGCGAGAATGACGGTGGCGGCGCCGGTGACGGCGTCTCCGCCCGCCCACACCGCGGTGCGGGTGGTCTCACCCTCTTCGTTCGTTATGATGCCGCCCCACCTCTCCGTGTCAAGTCCTTCCGTGGTGGACTTGATCAGCGGATTCGGGGACGTGCCGATGGCCATGATGACCGCGTCCACGTCGATGACGAACTCGGATCCCTCGATGACCACGGGACGGCGTCTGCCGGAGGCGTCGGGCTCGCCAAGCTCCATCTTCACGCACCTGATACCGCCGACAAACATATTCTCCGATTCAAGGATCTCCACCGGATTGGTGAGCAGACGGAAGATGATGCCCTCCTCCCTGGCATGCTCCACTTCCTCGGCTCTGGCCGGAAGCTCGGTCTCAGAACGTCTGTAGACGATATATACTTCCTCGGCACCGAGCCGCTTCGCGCAGCGGGCAGCGTCCATGGCAACGTTTCCGCCGCCGACCACCGCCACGCGGCGGGGGTGCATGACGGGGGTATCTCCGCTGTCCTTGTACGCTTTCATCAGGTTGATGCGCGTCAGGAACTCGTTGGCGGAGAAAACGCCGTTCAGGTTCTCGCCCGGGATGCCCATGAACCGGGGCAGTCCCGCTCCGGTGCCGATGAATACCGCCTCATATCCGGTATCAAACAGGTCGTCCACGGACAGAGTTCTGCCGACGACCGTGTTGGTCTCGAATTCAACGCCCAGTTCTTTCATCTGGGCGATCTCTTCGGCGACGATGGCCTTCGGGAGACGGAATTCGGGGATGCCGTACACCAGCACTCCGCCGGGAGTATGAAGCGCTTCGAACACCGTAACGGCGTAGCCCTTCTTCGCAAGCGCGCCGGCACAGGTAAGTCCAGCGGGGCCGGAACCCACTACCGCGACCCTATGACCGTTCGGCGCCGGCTTTTCCGTTGCGCCGGAGCCGTTCTTTCTGTGATAGTCCGCCACGAACCGCTCAAGCCGGCCGATGCCCACGGGCTCGCCCTTGATGCCGCGAACGCATTTCGATTCGCACTGGGTCTCCTGGGGGCAGACTCTGCCGCAGACGGCGGGAAGGGAGCTGGACTCGGCGATAACACCGTATGCGCCTTCGTAGTCTCCCTCCGAGGCCTTTTTGATGAACGCCGGAATGTTGATGCCCACGGGACAGCCGGTGACGCAGGGACTGTTCTTGCAGTTAAGGCACCGCGCCGCCTCGTCGAGTGTCATCGCCTCGGTGTAGCCGAGTGCGACCTCGCTGAAATTCTTATTTCTTACGTCCGGCGCCTGGGAGGGCATCTCATTTTTCGTGTTTCTCATATTAGGCATTTGTCTTTTCTCCCTTCAGAAGCCGGCAGGTTTCTTCCCTTGCGTGTTTTTCGAAATCTCTGTAAACGGACGAGCGTTTCATGGCCTCGTCAAAGTCCACCTTGTGTCCGTCAAAGTCCGGACCGTCCACGCAGGCGAACTTCATCTTGCCGTCCACGGTGAGGCGGCAGCCGCCGCACATTCCCGTGCCGTCGATCATGATGGGGTTCATGCTGACCACGGTGGGTATGCCGAACTCCGCCGTCAGCTTGCAGACGAACTTCATCATGATGAGGGGACCGATGGTGATGACCCGGTCGTACTTTTCGCCGCTCTCGATCAGCGAGCGCAGGGCGTCTGTGACGAGCCCCTTTTCTCCGTAGCTTCCGTCGTCGGACATGATCTTCATTTTTGTACTGACGGCGCGGAATTCGTCCTCGAGGATCACAAGATCGCGGTTTCTGAAGCCCACAACCGAGTGGACCTCGCATCCCGCGTCCTTCAATGCACGAGCCACGGGCAGAGCGATGGCGCATCCAACTCCGCCGCCCACTACGGCGACTTTGCCGAGCCCGTCGATCTCCGTTGGCCTGCCGAGAGGTCCCACGAAATCATGGATCGAGTCGCCCTCGCCGAGGGCGTTCAGTTTTTCCGTCGTCGCGCCGACGATCTGGAATATGATATCCACCGTGCCGCCGTCGCGGTCGTATCCGGCAACGGTCAGCGGGATCCTCTCGCCGTTTTCATCCACTCTCAGAATGATGAACTGCCCCGCCTGCGCCTTCGCGGCGACCCGGGGAGCCGAGATCTTCATGAATGTGACGGTGGGATTCAGTTCTCTTTTCTCGATAATCTTAAACATTTTCGTTCTCTCCCGTACGTATTACGAAAAAATATTTTATCACAAAGACGCCGTTTTGTAAAGCGTCAGACCGCACGCGCGGCGATATACCAGCGTTCCGCGTCCTCCGGCGGCGCGCTCAGGTCGTAGTCGCCGAACACGGCGATGGGCAGAAGAGACGTTGCGGCAAGCGACCGCTTCAGCGTGCCGAGGGCGTATCCCTTCTCCCGCGTAATACCGTCGCGCCGCGACCACAGACCGTCCCCCGTCGTCTCGAACACCGAAACGAAGAAGGTCGTGACACACCGTCTCGCGTCTGTCCTGTTCCGCCACGTGCATACGGCGCCGTCCTCTTCAATGACAAAGCTGTTGTCGCCGTATACATCACGGATCTTGAACGGAGTGTTCACGTCGAACAGGAACAGCCCCCCTTTCCGGAGCGCGCCCCTGACGGCGCGGAAGCATTCCTCCACATCGGCGACGCTGAGAAGATGGTTTATCCCGTCCATGGTGCAGACCGCCGCGTCGTATTTTTTCGGCGTCTTAAAGAGGCGCATGTCGCCGGTTTTAAAAGATACGTTACCGAGACCGAGTTTTTTCGCTCGCTCCCGGGCGGCGTCAAGCATTCCCTCCGATATATCGATCCCCGTCACGTCGTACCCGAGCATAGAGAGCTCCGTCGTGAGCGGCCCGGTCCCGCAGCCGAGATCCAGCACGCGCCTTATCTCGCCGGAGCCGTATTCCTTAAAGCACGTTTCGATAAAATCGGCCAGATCGCCGTAATCCACGTTGCCGTTCAGTTTGTCGTAAACACGCGCCAGGGCGTCGTAGCAAGATGAAGCCAAAATGACTCGCCTCCTCTTCCGGAGTCATTCTTCGCCCGCGTCCGGCAGGGCGATCCCCGCATTGTCGAGGCGGTCGAGTATGGTTTTGTATCCGCCTCCGCCGTACTTTATACATCTGTTGACCCGGCTTATGGTTGCGGTGCTGGCGGTGAGATTGCCCGGCTCTTCGAGAATCTCGCTGTAGACCTTGTTTTCGGTCAGCAGCTTTGCAACGCGTATCCTTTTCGCCATCTCGTCCAGCTCCTTGACCGTGCAGAGGTCCTCAAAGAAAGCATAGCACTCATCGAGATTTTCGAGCGACATTATCGCCTTGAAAAGGTAATCCTTGTGCGCGCTTTTTTTGTTCATTCTGTTCCTTCCTCCGATATTCGGTTTTTCCAGGCTTTATTATACTGTATCGTTTTAACTTTGTAAAGTGCAAAAGTGACGAATATGTCCCCCTTTCCCCCGTTTTCTGTTGTCATATTATACCCCGGACAGAAATATGATGGGAGTGAAACAAAGTTATGCCGCCATAAGGCGGAGAAGGGAGCAGGAACATGAAACTTACGTACGGAACGGGGAACGCACGGAAAAGAGAAGCCGGAAGGATGACTCCCGCGGGGGAGGATTATCTGATGAGGATATACGTTCTTTCCGGTGAGGGGAAGGAGCCGGTGCGGATCAAGGAACTGTCGGACGATCTCGGCGTGTCCCCGTCCTCCGCCTCGCGGATGGCAACTGCCATGAGCGCCCGGGGACTGGTCAATTTCCGCAGGTACGGTTACATAACTCTCACCGGAGAGGGACAACAGCTCGGAGAATACTTTGTGCGTCGGAGGGACGTCCTGATCCGTTTTCTCACAGCGCTCAGAGGAGACAGCGACGTGGAGGAGGAGGCCGAAACTGCGGAACACTGCCTGTTTCGCGACACGGTCAGGGCAATGGAGGTGTTCCTCGATCACTGGGACGGAGACTGTCTTCCGGTCAGGGGAGAATAATAGAAAAACTGTTGAAATGGCGGCCCTGATAATGTATAATTATAAGAAGATACGTTAATGGAGGTCACCGGATGATAAAAAAACTGCTGAGGAGCGTCCGTGAATATAAAAAAAGCTCGATCCTGGCGCCTGTTTTCGTGTCCCTGGAGGTAGTGATGGAAGTGATAATCCCGCTTCTCACCGCTATGCTCATCGACAAGGGTATCAACGGCGGGAACATGGGGTACATACTTAAGATCGGAGGACTCCTTGTTCTTTGCTGCGCGGTCTCGCTCACCTTCGGAGTTCTGTCGGGCAAGCACGCCGCTCAGGCATCGGCGGGATTCGGAAAGAATCTCCGTTCCGATATGTTCGACGCGGTTCAGTCATATTCCTTCTCAAATATCGACAAATTTTCATCGTCGTCCATCGTCACGCGTCTCACCACGGACGTGACGAATATACAGAATTCATATCAGATGATAATCAGGGTGGCGGTACGGGCGCCGTTCATGATGATCTTCGCGCTCATCATGGCGATCCGTCTGTGTCCGCGCCTTGCGTGGGTCTATCTCACCATCGTGCCGATCCTCGGGGTCGGACTGTGGCTCATCATGAGTCACGCTCATCCCATTTTCGAGCGGGTGTTCAAAACTTACGACAAACTGAACCGGGTCGTTCAGGAGAACCTGCGGGGCATCCGCGTGGTCAAGTCGTTCGTCCGCGAGGATCACGAGGTGGAGAAATTCAATTCAGTTTCCGGCGAGATTTATCGCGATTTCACGAAGGCGGAGCGGCTCATCGCGTTCAACGCGCCGCTGATGCAGTTCTGCGCGCACTTCTGCATAATCATGATATCCTGGTTCGGGGCGAAGCTGATAATCGCCTCCGGCAACGATCCGGCAAACGGGTTTACGGCGGGTCAGCTCACGTCCATGATAACCTATTCCATGCAGATCCTCATGAGTCTCATGATGGTTTCCATGATCTTCGTCATGATCGTAATTTCCCGTGCGTCAGCTGAGAGGATCGTGGAGATCCTCGACGAGAAGCCCGATATCGTCAGTCCGCACGACGCTCTGAAGACGGTGGCGGACGGCTCCGTCGATTTTGATCACGTGTCCTTCGCATACTCCGACAAGGCGGAAAAGATGTGCCTCGATTCGGTGGATCTGCACATACCGAGCGGCGCCACGGTGGGGATCATCGGCGGGACGGGCTCCTCGAAGAGCACGCTGGTACAGCTTATCCCCCGTCTCTACGACGTGAACAAAGGGGCGGTCCGCGTGGGCGGCGAGGACGTGAGACGTTACGATCTGGACGTTCTGCGCGACGCTGTGGCGATGGTCCTGCAGAAGAACGTTCTCTTTTCCGGCACCGTGAAGGAAAACCTCCGGTGGGGCGATGAGAACGCCACGGACGAGCAGCTGGAGCACGTCTGCCGGCTGGCCCAGGCTCACGACTTTATCGTGGCTCATCCCGAGGGATACGACAGGATGATCGAGCAGGGAGGAGCCAACGTGTCCGGCGGTCAGAAACAGCGGCTCTGTATCGCCCGGGCGCTGCTGAAGCACCCGAAGATACTTATCCTCGACGACTCGACCTCCGCCGTGGATACGGCGACGGATGCGAAGATCCGCGCCTCTTTCGCTATGGATATCCCGGACGTCACGAAAATCATAATCGCGCAGCGTATCGCCTCCGTTAAGGACGCGGACATGATCGTCGTCATGGACGACGGCAAGATCGACGGCGTCGGTACTCACGACGAACTGATGAGGACCAACGACATCTACCGCGAGGTCTTCGAGTCCCAGCAGAACGGGGGTGAAAAGGATGAATAACGGAAAAGGCAAATTCGCTCCCATGGATAAGGACGGCAGGAGAATGCGCTTCCGCAAGGAGACCTTCGGACGGATAATGAAATATTTGTTCGAGTACAAACTGTCTCTCGTTGCCGTCGCCGTGTGTATCGTCATAAACGCGATCTGCGGCGTGGCGGGAGGACTGTTCCTGCGCCGGCTTATCGACGATTACGTAACGCCTCTGATCGGTTCTCCGAATCCCGATTTTCTGCCTATGCTCAGAGCTGTGCTGGCTCTTGCGGCTCTCTATGTCGCCGGGATCGTAGCGATCTTCCTCTACAACCGGATCATGGTCCGGGTGGCTCAGGGAGTGCTGAAAAAGATCCGGGACGAGATGTTCTCTCACATGCAGACGCTTCCGGTAAAATACTTCGACACCAACACCTTCGGCGACGTGATGAGCCACTACACCAACGACGCTGACACAATGAGGCAGCTCATTTCCCAGACCATTCCCCAGACCTTTTCGTCCCTTGTGTCGATCCTTGCGGCGTTCGTGGCGATGCTGGTCACCAGTATCCCTCTGACGCTGATCATCATCACTACGGTGACGGTCGTCATGATCGTTTCCCGCAAGATCGCGTCCAAATCCGGCCGTCACTTCATCGGTCAGCAGAGGTCTCTCGGCGAGGTCAACGGCTTCGTCGAGGAGATGATCACCGGTCAGAAGGTGGTCAAGGTGTTCTGCCATGAGGACGAGTCGAAGCGTGATTTCAAAGAGAAAAACGACAGACTTTGCCGGGACGCCACAGCAGCGAACAAATACGCAAATATCCTGATGCCCGTCATGGGCAATTTGGGACATCTCCAGTACGTGATACTCGCGGTGGCGGGCGGCGCTCTCGCGGTGGCGCGTCTGCCGGGGATCTTTGCCCTGTCTCTCGGAACGGTGGCGTCGTTCCTGCAGCTTTCCAAGGGATTCACCAACCCCATAAACCAGGTCTCGAACCAGATCAACGCCTTCATTATGGCTCTCGCGGGAGCGGAGAGGGTGTTCGAGCTGATGGACGAGAAACCGGAAGAGGACGAGGGCTACGTGACTCTTGTCAACTCCGTCACAGACGCGGACGGCAACATCACCGAGACCGCGGAGAGGACCGGCTCGTGGGCGTGGCGCCATCCTCACGGGGACGGGACCGTGACCTACACGCCTCTCGCGGGCAAGGTTGAATTCTTCGACGTTGACTTCGGCTACAATGAGGAGAAGATCGTTCTCCACAACATCACCATGTACGCCGAGCCGGGACAGAAGGTCGCCTTCGTCGGCGCGACCGGCGCGGGCAAGACCACCATCACGAACCTCATCAACAGATTTTACGACATCGCCGACGGCAAGATAAGGTACGACGGCATCAACATCAACAAGATAAAGAAGGCGGATCTGAGGCACTCCCTCGGGATCGTTCTTCAGGACGTAAACCTGTTCACCGGAACCGTTATGGACAATATCCGATACGGCAAACTGGATGCCACGGACGAGGAGTGTATCGCCGCGGCGAAACTGGCGGGAGCCGACGGATTCATCCGTATGCTTCCGGACGGGTATAATACCGTACTGTCCGGCGACGGTTCGGGACTGTCACAGGGTCAGCGCCAGCTCATTTCCATCGCCCGGGCGGCGGTGGAGGACCCGCCGGTGATGATTCTGGACGAAGCGACGTCGTCCATCGACACTAGGACCGAGGCTATCGTCCAGAGGGGCATGGATGCGCTGATGAACGGCAGGACCGTGTTCGTCATCGCGCACCGGCTCTCGACGGTACAGAACTCCGACGTCATTATGGTGCTTGACTTCGGAAGGATAATCGAGCGCGGCAGCCACAAGTCGCTGATCGAAGAGAAGGGAAGATATTATCAGCTCTACACAGGCGCGTTCGAACTCGAATAAAACGGAGGACGAAATGAAAAAAGTGATGCTCGTGTTCGGTACGAGACCGGAGGCCATTAAAATGTGCCCGCTGGTCCTCGAACTGAAGAAAAGAGATTCCATCGAGACTGTTGTATGCGTCACCGGCCAACACAGAGAGATGCTGGATCAGGTGCTGGGCGCCTTCGGCGTCACCCCGGACTACGATCTGTCCATCATGAAGACTGGACAGACTCTGTTCGACGTCACCGTCAACATCCTCGAGAGGATAAAGGCGGTGCTGGAGGAAGTGAAGCCCGACGTGGTCCTTGTCCACGGGGATACCTCGACCACCTTTGTTACGGCTCTGGCGTGCTTCTATATGCAGATACCGGTGGGCCACGTGGAGGCGGGACTCCGGACATACAACATCTATTCCCCCTATCCCGAGGAATTCAACCGTCAGGCGGTGGGGATAATCTCGAAATACAACTTCGCGCCCACGGAGACCGCGCGGGACAACCTGCTCCGGGAGGGTAAGGACGGCTCCACTATATACGTTACGGGCAACACCGCCATCGACGCGCTGAAGACCACCGTGAAGGACGGCTACACCCATCCGGAACTTGAAAGAGCGGCGGGGTCGCGGCTGATCCTTATCACCGCTCACAGAAGGGAAAACCTCGGCGAGCCCATGCACAGCATGTTCCGCGCCATCCGGCGTATCGTTGAGGAGCATCCCGACGTGTGCGCCGTTTACCCGATCCACATGAATCCCGCGGTGCGCCGGGCCGCTGAGGAAGAACTCGGTGGATGCGACAGGATACGGATAATCGAGCCGCTCGAAGTGCTCGACTTCCACAATTTCCTGGCGCGCAGCTTTATGGTCCTCACCGACAGCGGCGGGATCCAGGAGGAGGCGCCGTCCCTCGGTAAACCGGTGCTTGTCATGCGAGATACCACCGAGAGACCGGAGGGCATCGCCGCAGGCACGCTGAAGCTTGTGGGGACAGACGAGGGCGTCATCTACGACAACTTCAAGACTCTGCTTGAAGACCCGGCGGAGTACGGTAAGATGAGCCGCGCCTCCAACCCGTACGGCGACGGCTTTGCCTGCGTCAGGATCGCGGACATACTGGAATTCGGAGAAGTAAGGAGCATTTAAGCCCGTGCGGCGGGAAGGAGGCCCTTATGAAATACAGATATAAAGACTCGTTTATCGAAGCCGAGCCCGGATCGACGTACTTCTCTCTGGCGAAATCCGTCGAAAAGGATTATTCTGCGCCGATCATCCTCGCCAAGGTGGGGCAGGAGCTTGTTGAACTGAACAAGACCGTCCCGGAGGATGTCTTCATCGCGGGAGCCGGATCGAAGGCGCCGGAGATCAGCTTTATCACCACTGCCGACAGCGACGGACACCGCACCTACGAGCGCGGAGCCACCATGATGTTTCTCAGGGCTATGGCGCACGTCTTCGGAAAAAGGATCGAAAAGCTGAAGCTTGAGTACGCCATCGGAGACGGACTGTTCTTCACCGTGAATCTCAGGGGAGGAGAGGCGCTGTCCGACGCCAAGCTCGGTGAAGTCAAAACCGCAATGGAGCGTTACGTACGGGAAGACGAAAAATTCGAGAAGTCGAAGATCCCCACCCGGGACGCGGTCGAACTGTTCCATCATCACGGGATGACCGACAAGGAGGGACTGTTCCACTACCGTCTTTCGTCCTCCACCAACGTGTACAGACTCGGCAATTATGTGGATTATTATTACGGATATATGCCGCCGTCGGCGGGGTATATCAGCGTGTTCGATCTGAAACTTCACGAGGGGGGCGTGATCCTTACCATCCCCAACCGAAGAAGCCCCGCGTCGCCCGGCAGTCCCGCCGTGGCGGAAAAACTGTTCGAGACCAGGCGGAGATCCACCGTCTGGGGCGAAAATATCGGCGTGCCCACCGTGGCGGCGCTGAACGATGCACTGACGAGGGGAGAGGGACGGGACATTATTCTCGCCTCCGAAGCGTATCAGGAGCACAACGTGGGACAGATCGCGTGGAGAATAAAGGACGAGGGCAGACGGATCGTGATGATAGCGGGACCGTCCTCGTCGGGCAAGACCTCGTTCTCCCACCGGCTGTCCGTGCAACTCAACAACGCGGGTCTCAAGGCGCACCCCATCGCCTGCGACAATTACTACGTGGAACGGTCGAGAACGCCGAAGGACGAGAACGGAGATTACGATTTCGAGTGTCTCGAGGCCATCGATATCGAGCTGTTCAACGAACAGATGACGTCTCTGCTGAAAGGGGAACCGGCGGATCTTCCCGTGTTCAATTTCAAGACAGGCATTCCGGAATTCCCCGGAGACCCGTTGAAGATCGGGCGGGACGACGTTCTCGTCATCGAGGGGATCCACGGACTCAACGACAAGTTGTCGTATGCGATCCCGAAGGACGACAAATTCAAGATTTTCGTCAGCGCAGAAACGGCGCTGAATATCGACGAGCACAACCGGATCGCCACCACGGACAACCGCGAGATACGGCGCATGGTGCGCGACGCTAGGACGCGCGGCTTTTCTGCCAGGGATACGATATCCCGGTGGGCGTCTGTCCGCCACGGAGAGCAAAAGCACATATATCCTTTCGAGGAGCAGGCCGACGAGATGTTCAACTCTGCGACGCTGTACGAGCTGGCGGTACTCAAAACCTTCGCGGAACCTCTGCTTTTCTCCATCACTCAGGATATGGAGGAGTACCCGGAGGCGAAGCGGCTGTTGAAATTCCTCAGTTATTTCCTCGGTCTGTCCTGTGAGGACGTACCGAGAAACAGTCTCATCCGTGAATTCATCGGCGGGAGCGTGTTCCCGGTGGGATAAACGTGATAAAAAGAAAAGCGTCCGCGGGTCAGCCCGGGACGCTTTTGATATGTCCGGCAAATCTCCCGTGATCACGTCCGGGAAACGTTTATTCCGTACCGTTTTCGCAGAAGAGGCGCCAGGAACTTCGGACACTTTATCACAACTACTTTTATCATGACTTTCTCCGCTTGTAACTGTTTTGCGGCGGGCGCCGTCGCGGAGCCCGTTTCAAAGTCATTATATGAATCGGATATGGCCTGCGTTACATCCGGAAGGGTTCTCCGGGCGTTCCGTACGCCGGGCAAGGCCGTTATTTGACGGTCAGGCGTGATTTTCCTTGACTTCCTTGTGATGTTCTGTTAAAATTGCAGTGTGAAAAAAAGAAATCGTCCCCGTCCCTGCGGGACCGCTGTTTCCGGCAAGGCGACGCGGGATAAGGCGCGGACGGGACGATCATTCGGGAGGAAACAAAATGCTGAATATCAGTAAGACCGAAGAAAACGGGAGAGTGGTACTGACGGTCGAGGGAAGGCTTGACACGACCACCGCTCCCGATCTCGAGACCGAGATCAGGTCGTTGATCCCCGGGACGGCCGAATTGGTGCTCGATTTTGAAAAACTCGACTACATATCGTCGGCGGGGCTTCGTGTGCTTCTCTCAACGCAAAAGGCGATGAACGGGAACGGTACGTTGAAGATCACCAACGTGAGCCGACCCATCATGGAGATCTTCGAGGTAACGGGATTTTCCGAGATCCTGACCATCGAATAACGACGGCTGTCGCAGGAATCTGAAAGGGAAAACCGACGAAATATGAAAAAGAACAAACTGGTAAACGTACTTCGCTCCGGAATGACGCTGAATATCGTCGGCGCCATAGTTCTTCTGCTGATAGTCTTCGGCTTCATCGCTGGAATGGTGGGCTTTTTCAGCTTCACCAACGCCTTCAAGAAGGAATACTCCACTACCACGGCGCACATGGCGGACACCGCCGCGACGCTGGTGCCGGGAGATCACCTTGACGACTATCTTGACGGAGAATACATGGACGAGTACGCGCTGAGGAAGCAGTATCTCGACAGCTACTGCGACAAGATGAACGTCTCGCTGGTCTACGTCATTATGGTGGATACTTCCGATTACGGACGTTTCGTTTCCGTGTTCAACTCGGTCAACAACGACGTGGGCAACACGAACTATACGGAATGGGAACTGGGTCATCCCCGGGAGACTACCAACGACGAGTATCGGGCGAAATATAAGAAGATCTACGAGGACGGAAGCAAGTTCGAGACGATATACCGTACAAAGGTCGCCGAGGGTCAGCGGCCGCACATCACCACCATGGTGCCGGTGAACGGTTCCGACGGCAAGGTGGCGGCGATCCTGTGCGTCCAGCGGCCCATAAGCGAGCTTTACGAGGCGAGGCGGCCGTATATGATAACAGTGGCTGTCTCCACCGTTCTGCTGGCGGCGGCGGCGTCCGTTTTCTACGCCGTCTATATCAGAAACGAATTCGTCATCCCCGTCAGAAAGGTGTCCGACGAGGCGACGCGTTTCGCAAAAGAGAACGTCAAGGGGGAGGGGCTCGGCAGGGTGAGCCGCTTCCGGGAGATCGGAAATCTGGCGAACTCCATCGACAAAATGGAGACGGATATGGTCACCTATATCGACAACCTGACCACCGCCACCGCGGAGAAGGAGCGCATCTCCATGGAGCTGTCCCTCGCAAGCACCATCCAGGAGAACTCCATACCCAACATTTTTCCGCCGTTCCCGGAGAGGAAGGAATTTGACATTTACGCCTCCATGGATCCCGCCAGAGAGGTGGGCGGAGACTTCTATAACTTCTTCCTGATAGACGACGATCATCTTGCGATGATGATAGGCGACGTGTCCGGGAAGGGGATCCCCGCGGCTCTGTTCATGATGGTCACGAACATCCTTATCACCGACAGGGCTCACATGGGAGGTACCCCGGCGGAGATCATTGAATTTGTCAATCACAACATCTGCGAGCATAACACCGCGGATATGTTCGTCACGCTGTGGCTCGGGATCATCGATCTCAGGACCGGCACCATGACGGCGGTCAACGCCGGCCACGAGTATCCGGTGCTGAAGAGCCCGGACGGCAAATACGAGCTGTTCCGAGACAGGCACGGCATCGCGGTGGGCGCCATGGACGGCGTAAAGTATAAAGACTACACCCTGCAGCTCGAGCCCGGCTCAAAGCTGTTTGTATACACCGACGGCGTGCCCGAGGCGACTGATTCGGAAAACAGGATGTTCGGCGTTGAAAGGATGATCGAGACGCTTAACGCCGGCCCCGACGACGTTCCAGAGGACGTTCTGAAGAATATCCGTAAAGCTGTTGACGGATTCGTCAAAGGCGCGGAGCAGTTCGACGATCTGACGATGCTCTGCTTCGAATACAGGGGACAAGAGGATAAAACCGATGAATGAAATGAACAAAAACGTGATAACGGTCGCCCTTTCCGGAAGGATTGATTCCGGGAACGCCCCGGAGATCGAGGCGAATATCAGAGGACAGCTTGAGGGACGATATGGCGAACCGGTGATCCTCGACGCGGAAAAACTCGAATATATCTCCTCCGCGGGGCTCCGGGTGATCCTGCGGCTTGTGAAGGAGCACCGCGATCTGAAGATCGTCGGAGTAAGCTCCGAGATCTACGAGATATTCGAGATGACCGGATTTACCGAGATGATGACGGTGGAAAAGGCATACCGCACGGTGTCCGTGGAGGGATGCGAGGTCATCGGCGAAGGTTTCAACGGAAAGGTGTACCGTATCGACCGGGACAACGTGGTCAAGACCTACAAGAATGCCGACGCGCTCTCGGAGATCAGGCACGAGCGCGAGGTGGCGAAGCTGGCGCTGATCCTCGGCGTTCCCACGGCGATCTCCTACGACGTGGTCCGCGTGGGCGACAGCTACGGTTCCGTGTTCGAGCTGCTGAACGCGCGTTCCTTCACGAAGATCCTCATCGAGGAGCCGGAACGCATGGATTTCTGCGTCAAAGAATACGTGAAGATGCTGAAAAAGATACACTCCATCGAAGTACCCGAGGGGAAGCTCCCGAGGATCAAGGAAAAGGTGCTCCGCGCCGTCATGCGCGTGAAGGACACACTGCCGGACGGCCTCGGAGACAAGCTGCTCGGGATGGTGGAGGCGATCCCCGACAGTAACCGGATGATCCACGGCGACTGTCACACCAAGAACATCGTTCTCGCAGGCGACGAGGTGCTCCTCATCGACATGGACACCCTTTCCGTGGGTGACCCGATCTTCGAATTCCTTTATATGTATAACGCCTACGTGGGCTATTCCGAGTACGACCCCGGCATCGTTCTGAATTTTCAGGGATACGACGCGAAGATCGCCCGGGAGTTCTGGCTCAGGACTCTCGCCGCATACTTTGAGACGGACGACGAGGCCGTCATAAAAGCGGTGGAGGAGAAGATCAGGTGCGTGGCGTACCCGTATCTGATCGACTGGTCGATCCGCCACTCGGGCGAGGGCGGAGAGAAGGAAAAAGCCACCGCGGATCTGTGGCGCAGCCGGCTCGTCGAGCTCCTCGGAAGAGTAGACGATCTCGACCTCGGCGCCGTCTCCGCGGCGGGATGCGATCCCGACGAGCTGAATATCGAGGCGGTGACGGACAATCTCGACGAAGTTATAAACTTCGTCAACGGCCGGCTCGAGACCTGTGACTGCTCCCCCAAGGCGCAGATGCAGATGGACCTCGCCGTGGAGGAGATCTTCGTCAATATAGCGAACTATGCCTACGCGCCGGACAAGGGCCGTGCCACGGTACGGGTGGAGGTGTCGGACGACCCCGTTACTGTGACTATCACCTTCATCGACAGGGGCGTGCCCTACGATCCGCTGAAGAAGGATGATCCCGACGTGACGCTTTCCGCCGGAGAGCGGGAGGTGGGCGGCCTCGGCATCTTCCTGACGAAACAGATAATGGACGATCTGTCGTACGAATACAGAGACGGCCAGAATATCCTTACGCTGAAAAAGAAGCTGTGAGAGGGGCGTGACAAAATGTCGGTACCCCGCAGGATAGACCTGCATATGCATACGTCCGTGTCCGACGGTACGGACTCCCCCGAGGAGATACTCCGCCGCGTCAAAGCGGCGGAGATCGACGTATTCTCCGTGACCGATCACGACGCCGTGAAGGCGGGACGGATCATCCGAGGGATCATCAGCGAGGACGATCCTCTCTTTATCCCCGGGGTGGAGTTCTCCTGCAAGGACGAGGACGGGAAGTATCACATCCTCGGCTACGGGTTCGATCCGGACGATCCTGCCATCGTCGGAGTGGTGTCGCGCGGGCACGGTTTCAGGATGAAGAAGGTCCTCGCCCGGCTCGACTTTCTCCGAGAGGAGTTCGGGTTCACGTTTCCGCCGGAGGAGATCGATGATCTTATGAGTGAGGACAACCCCGGCAAGCCGCACATCGGCAATCTCATGGTTAAATACGGATACGCCGAATCGAAAGAGGAGGCGATCAATAAGTATATCAACGGCATACGTTTCAAAAACGAGTACGTTCGTCCCGAGGAGGCCATAAGCGGTATACTCGACGCCGGAGGCGTTCCGGTCCTCGCCCATCCGTTCTACGGAGACGGCGACGATCTTATCCTCGGAGAGGACATGGAGAACCGCCTCGTGCGGCTCATGGGATTCGGCCTGCGCGGAGTTGAGGCGTTCTATTCCGGTTTCACGGCGAAACTGAGGAATGATATGCTCTCCATAGCGGAGAGGCACGGTCTTCTCGTCACGGCAGGGAGCGACTACCACGGCTCGAACAAGATGGTGATTCTCGGTGACACGGGTCTTGACGACGAGGAGAAATACCCCGGCGGACTCCGCCGGTTCCTGGAGCTTTTTGAAAGATGAAAAAGCTGAGATTCGACACCGTTGACAAAAAACCGAAGGTCTATGATCTTCTTGCCGCGTTCCTTCTCGCTGCTGCTGCAGCGACGGTGCTGGGCTTTATCGATTCCCGGAAAAACGCCGTCGCGGTGTGCGCCGTGATGGGTTTCTTTTACCTTTACGCGATAATTTCACTTCTGCGCGCCCTCCGGGGACAGCTGAGATACAATCCCTACTCGTACAATACGATAATCTACACCGGATTCGCTCTGTTTTTCGCGTTTATCTTCACGACACACGTCTATCTTCTCGTCAATCTCGTCCGGTACCCGGACGTTTACCGTGTCGGCGAGGTCTTCCGTATGCTCCTCACCTCGGCGAGAAACTATATGCTCGTCACCTCGCCTTTTCTGCTCGTTTTTTCTGCGGCTTTGTGCGTGTCGAATATTTCGCTGATCCGCCACGAGGGGAGGCGGCCCGTCAATCTGCTCGGGATCCTGCTGTCACTGCTCATCGTCGGGGGTGTGGTGTTCATATTCCTGTTCGACTTCTCCTTTTCCGGCAGCGAGACCGAGGTGATGATCCACGATCTCATCGTCAATCTGTTCTCGGCCGTGTATATCTATTTTGAATGTATGCTTATCGGAACTATGTTCGCGGATTCCGTGACGGCACGGTATCAGCCGGACCACGACAAGGACGTTATCATAATCCTCGGATGCGGTCTGAGAGAGGACGGCACCCCCACGCCGCTGCTCCGCGGCAGGATAGAGAGAGCGTTGACCTTCGCCCGGGAGCAGGAAGAGAAGACCGGCAAGGCGCCGATGTTCGTCACCTCCGGCGGGCAGGGTCCGAACGAGGCGATCTCCGAGAGCGAGTCCATGAAACGGTATCTCACGGAGCAGGGGATCCCGGAGGAGAGGATAATCACTGAGGATCGATCCACAGATACCGCCGAAAACATGAGATTCTCGAAGGAGAAGATCGGGGCGGCGGGGATCGGCGGGAAGATCGCATACGCCACAACCAACTACCACGTCTTCCGCGGCGGACTGTTCGCCCGGCGCGTCAAGATGCGCGCCCAGGGCATGGGCGCGAAAACGAAGTGGTATTTCTGGCCCAACGCCGCGGTGCGCGAATTCGTGGGGCTGCTGACGTCGCACAAGCTGAAGCAGGGGCTGATACTCGGCTCCATGGCGGCTGCGTACGTCGTCATGACGGTACTTGCGTACAAGGCGTGACACGGAGGACAAAATGAGAGAGAATCAACTGATGGACCCGTCGGGATTCGTACTTCTGTCGGACTTTGTGCCCGACGCGGTACAGGAGATAAGGTATTATTCCACATATAACTTCATCGGAGAGCGCATCGACGGGTACGAGGAACCCTGCGCCATTCTGACGAAGGAGGCGGCGCGGGCGCTGAAGTCGGTCAGCAACGAGATGATCGTTCAGGGGTACCGCCTCAAGGTGTTCGACGCCTACCGCCCCGCCTGCGCGGTGAAGCGGTTCGTTCTGTGGAGCATCGAGGACACGGATATCCGCATGAAGGAGTATTTCTACCCCGACCTCGAGAAGCAGGCGCTTTTCGCGGAGGGGTACATAGCGAAGCTGTCGTCCCATTGCCGCGGCAGCGCGGTGGACCTGACTCTGCTGGACATGAAGACCGGAAAGGAGCTGGACATGGGCACTCCCTTCGATCTGTTCAGCGAAAAGTCACATCCGGACTACCGGGGGATCACGGACGAGCAGTACGAGAACCGCATGATCCTGCAGCGCGTCATGGTCAGGAATGGCTTTGAGCCGCTCTCCTGCGAGTGGTGGCACTTCTGCCTCAGAGATGAGCCCTACCCGAACACTTATTTCGAATTTCCGGTATCGTCGGAGTATTTGAGAAAATAAAAAAATCGGCGCGATCCGAAAAGGACCGCGCCGTGGCTTTTCTTTTGTCATGATTCGAAATCATTTTTATGCTCGGAGAAGAAGTCGAAATACGTTCGCACTCCTTCAAGCTCCGTCCATCGGCGCACCATTATGGGGAATGAATCAAGGTCGTAGATTTTTGCGTGCCTCAGCGAAAGCAGGAAGGGCGAATGAGTTGATATGATAAACTGGCACTTATGATCGTGGACACAATCTTCGATAAAATACTTCAGTTGGATCTGATTTGAAGGCGAAAGGCTGTTCTCGGGCTCGTCGAGCAGGTACAGAGCGCCGTCCGTGATCGAATCGACGAAAAACGCCAGTGCGCTTTCTCCGTTGGATCGCTCCTGCAGATTGCGCATAACTCTGGAGCGCAGATACTGTGACTGGGTGGTATTTTTGCTTCTGGCCTCTGCCGCCGCCTTCCACCGGTCGAAATCGTCGAGCCCCCGGAGGTTGTTCGGTTCCTCGCTGCCCCGTTCATTTATATATTCTTCGATCAGATTTGTTTTTTTGCTGTCGATACCCTCGTTTATTCGGCGTATATCGAGGACTTTGTCAAACACGTCATCGCTCGTGATGATCTCGCTCGCGCCGGGGATCGGCAAGGCAAGCTTATACCGGCAAAGGTCAACGTAATCGTCGAAAAAATCACTTCGATTGTATTCCGCGCCTCGCTTAAGTTGGAGTTTTTCCGCTATGACGTTCAGTATCGTTGACTTTCCGCTCCCGTTGTTGCCATAGAAAACCGTAATGTCGTCAAATTGAAAAACCGGCAGATCGCGATCGCGGAACAGACCGAACGGATAGTTGCTCGAATGATAGGTCGCAAAGCTTTTCGGATTGAAGGTCGGGGATTTCACGTTGAAGTAATTCTCGTCCTCTCTCCTTGAAAGCATTTTGAAGGATTGCAGAAAAATCATTTTGGGTGCTCCTGTTGGATAGTGGTCGGATCGCCTGAAACATTAAGTTGTTTTGCAAAAACAGCTTTGTATCACTTCTCACGATCCGACGATAAAAACTTTTTCGTTCTCTCAGGGGCGGTTTTTTCCGCCTCGGTCAGTGGTTCTTCGGTGTTGCGGTAATCGAAGCTCCGGCAGAAGGCGGACACGTCCTCCGAGAGGGACTCGAGATACCTCCCCTCGATCCTTGACACAACGGAATAGAACTCCGTGAATTCCTTGCCGAGCCGTTCTTTTGCCGCCGTGAGAAGGCGCTCGTAGTGCGGCAGGCAGAACCAGGGCTGTGCCTCCGTCTTTTTGCGGAACTCACCGTCTTCCTGCCACAGAAGCGCCGCAGTCTCCACCATGGCGGTGAAGTTGCGCCCGATCCTGTCGCAGAGGTAGCAGCTTCCGTTGATCTCCGACACCTTTTTCACGGCGTCCGCCGCGGATTTCGACGCGAAAAGACCGGAAAGAGCGCCGGGTTTCAGTTTTTTCCTCACTTCGGCAAGATGGCTCTCCAGCATCAGCGCCAGAGGGAGCCGCTTTCCGCGGACGAAGAGCATATCGAAGTGATCCGGGCAGAAGCCCGCCTCGTTGGTCTTCGCGCGCACGTCCGGCTCCATCATGGACGCGCCGAGGATCAGATCCAGCTCGTCCGACTGGAGTTTTTTGAACAGCGCGCAGAACGGACATCCGAGAGACGGATCCGCCGCGGAGGCCTCGAACGCCTCGTTTACCGGGATCGTGAAAATTCTTTCCATATCTGACACCTCGTCGCCGGGGTCTCGGCGATTGATTTTTTCGACGTTTTGTGATAAAATATCGGTATATTCGGCAGAGTAAGGGGGGAGAGCGACGTGGAAGCGCCTTATGTGATCGACGAGGGGAAACGGGACGGCGTAAAGTACGTCCGCGTCGGCGGTATAGGCAATTTTTCCGTTTTCAAGACCTTTGATTGCGGTCAGTGCTTCCGCTTCGACCCCGACGGGGACGACGGGAACACCGTTTCAGGCGTTGCGTTCGGCAAGAAGGTCTCATTTTCCGACCGGGACGGCACGCTCACCGTCACCGGCGCGGGCGCCGACGATTTCTCGTCCACGTGGCTCCGCTATCTGTCTCTCGACGTGGATTACGACGAGATCGACCGCGCCGTCACCTCAGCTCTCGACGACGAGGGCAACGCGGTGATGAGCCGCGCCGCGGAGGTGTCCCGGGGGATACGCATCCTGCGTCAGGACCCGTGGGAAGCGCTCTGCTCCTTCATCGTGTCACAGAACAACAACATCCCGCGGATCAAGAAGATCATCGCCGCCATGTGCGAGGCCTACGGCGAGAAGACGGAGGACGGCCTGTCCCACGCCTTCCCCACGGCCCGCGCTCTTGCGGACGCCGGGGAGGAGGCGATCTTCGCCCTTCGCACCGGATTCCGGGCGAAGTACATAAGCGACGCCGCCCGCCGCGTGGCGGACGGAGAGATCGACCTTGACTCCATCGTCCGCAGCGACGATTTTGCCGCCTGCGAGGCGGAGCTGATGAAGATACGCGGCGTGGGACCGAAGGTCGCCGACTGCGCCCTTCTGTTCGGATTCGGCAAGACCGAGGCGTACCCCGTGGACGTGTGGATGAAAAAGGTCGCTGCCCGTCACTTCAAAGAAGGGCCCGATCCGAAAAAATTCGGGAAATACGCCGGTATAGCTCAGCAGTATCTGTTCTATATGGAGAGATACGTAAACGGCTGATCATTTCTCGGGATCGAGGAACTTCCAGTAGGTCCTGAGATAGTCGATACCCGACCAGAGGGTCATTATCGCCATAACGGCAATTGTAAAATATGACAGCACGTGATACTTGCGGAAGATATCCCACGGGAAGATCACGGGCTCCAGGAACACCACGACGATGCAGATCATCTGCGTCGTCGTTTTTATCTTTCCGAGCCAGCTCGCCGCGATGACGAGGCCGCTTTTGCCCGCCGCGACCAGCCGTATCGACGTCACCGCCAGCTCGCGGAAGATCACGATGGCTGCCGCCCATACGAAGACGGCGCGCAGGTCGGAGAACATATCGTTGGTAAGGATCCCGAGCATAGCGGCGAAGACCAGGAACTTGTCCGCCAGCGGGTCCATGAATTTGCCGAAATCCGTTATGAGACCGTACTTTCTGGCGATCTTGCCGTCCACCATATCGGTGAGGGACGTCAGCGCGAACAGAGCCGCGGCGACGACGCGGATGATCCAGTCCTCAAGGGGCAGAGGTGCCACGAGAATGACCAGGAACACCGGTACCATAAGGATCCTGAAAAGCGTTAATTTGTTGGGAAGATTGAGCTTTGCCATATAAGCCTCCGTTCCGCCCCGCGGGGC
>JAEEGL011930944.1_pt1 | contig 26908 bp, 21 predicted proteins | sample 9134231 | NCBI WGS metagenome assembly JAEEGL01 (sample SAMN16246548, study PRJNA631951) | gut metagenome | biome: gut microbiome; feature: rumen; material: fiber-attached | host: Bos | place: Iran: Karaj | collected 2018-10 | reverse complement strand
CGCCGACTTCGAACAGCTGCGCATCGGACGCGGCTACGACCACAACTGGGTGCTGAACACGAAAGGCGACGATTCCCGTCCGTGCGCGCACTTGGAGAGTCCCGTAACGGGCATTGCCTTAGAGGTTTACACTACCGAACCGGGAATGCAGGTCTATACCGGCAACTTCCTCGACGGCACGGTCGTCGGGAAGGGTGGGGTGGTCTATCAACAGCGGGCCGCCGTCTGCCTCGAAACGCAGAAGTTCCCCGATTCGCCGAATCGACACTGGCCGGAGTCGGATGCATTTTTGCGGCCGGGGGAGGTTTTTCGGAGTCACACCAAATTTCGTTTTTTATAATATTTTCCGTCTTTTGCCGTTATTCATTATCGTTCTAAAAGAATTTTGATACAAATAATCAATTAATAATCAAATAATTTTATTTATTATGAAAAATTTTGCTAAAATTGCTGTTTTTGTTTTCATCAGCGCATCCCTGCTCATGTCTTGTCAAAAAGACGGACAGTATCTTCCCAAGAAGAAAATTGCTAAAATTGAGCATGTAACATCCAGTACGATATTCGGAGTTACCACAACCGCTGTGACGAGTTATCAGGAATGGGAATGGTCAGGAAAATTGCTCAACAAAATCACCCTCAGAAGTGGAGATGGAGATGTCAACGGCTTTATCGTTCCCAAATACGACTCTAAAAAGCGCGTGACGTCGTTGCATTGCGTTTCAGGAGATGACATTGACGATTTCAATTTCACTTATGATGGCAAGAATCTGATGAAGATCACCCATTACTCCAGCGATAAAGATGTGGCTGAATACACCTTTACGAAAGATGGAAAGAATGTGGTGGAAATCACAGTTAACAGTTACACATCCAAGGATTACGAGATTGCTGCTATCAATCCGCTTCAATTCGTGCTGCCCAATGAGATCGCGGAAGTCATCAAACCTTCGGCAGAGAAAGCCACGGTTGTTTACAGACTTGTATGGGATGGCAAAAATCTGGCCAGCATGGAAGAACTCAGAAATGGTGTGCTCGTTGCGAACTATGATTGGAAGTACGACGATTACATCAATCCGTTGAAAGGACTTTTCAGCAATGGTTACGGTTCGTTGAACGGATTTGAAGCGTTGTATTCTGCCAACAATGTTGTGGAATCACACTCTGTCACCCATCTGGCTATCTCTGATGTTGAGTCGCATAACAAGTATGACTATGTGTACGAGGATGATTATCCGGTTAAGAAGATTTGGGTATCCACCTCTACTACGGGATTGGAAGTTACTCATACACAGTCATTTTTATACAACTAAATGAAAGGAGACTCGCAATCTGAAGGGATGCCGCTTCAGCATGTGTTTTTCGCTCCCGGGCGCGTGAACCTCATTGGAGATCACACCGACTACAACGGGGGACTTGTATTTCCAGCCGCTCTTGCCATGGGTACTTATCTGACCGTGACAGAGCGCTTGGACCGTTTTTCTTGCGGCTTTTCTTCCTACAATGAGCCCCAAACATTCACTTTTCGGGGCGACGAACTGACTGAACGGTACCATGCCTGGGTGGATTATCCGTTGGGCGTGCTGAAAGAGTTCAGCGACCGCGGCTGGAGTGTCACGGGGTACGATTTCCATTACAGAGGCGACTTGCCCATTGGGGCGGCGCTTTCCTCTTCGGCCTCCATCGAAATGGTGACCGCTGTAGCTCTCAACGCCTTGAATGGCAGTCCGTTCACGATGCTGGAGCTCGTGCAAATGGCCCAGCATGCGGAGAACGATTTCGTGGGGATGAACTGCGGCATCATGGACCAGTTCGCCTCTGGATTCGGGAAGAAAAACTGCGCTATTGCGCTGGATTGCAATACGTTGGAGTATGAGCATGTGCCGTTGGAGATGCGCGGACTGAAGTTTATCATCGCCAACACCAACAAGAAACGCGGACTCGTGGATTCGGCCTACAACCAGCGGCGCAACGAATGCCAGCAGGCGTTGGAGATCATCCGTGCGCATCTGCCCGTGAGTTGTATTTGTCAACTAACGATGAATCAATTCGATACAGTTTCGCTATATCTTACGGGCAACGTCCTCAAGCGCGCGCGGCACGCGGTGTGCGAGAATGAGAACGTGCGCGAGGCCGTCACCGCACTCAAGGTCGGCGACATGGCCCGTTTCGGGCAGCTGATGAACGCCTCGCACGCCACCCTGCGCGATGACTATGAGGTCACCTGTCCCGAACTGGACTTCTTGGCCGAACAGGCGCAGCAGTTCCCCGGCGTGCTCGGCAGCCGCATGACCGGCGCGGGCTTCGGCGGCTGCACCGTCACGCTGATTGCGGAAGAACAGGTGGAAACATTTGTCGAAACCCTTGGCAAGGCATACGAGGAAAGATTCGGCCTGCGTGCGGATTTCTATGTGGCGGAGATTGGAGACGGGGCGGGGGAGAGATAATAGTTTAGAGTTTAGAGTTTAGAGTTGAGAGTTTAGGGTTGAGAGTGCGAGCGTATGGACGTGCGGCAGAAAATAATATTTTGTATTTTCGCACCTGTAAAATTTACCGTTATGAATCACCACCGACATACACATTTGATCATGGCCATCGTCGCAGCATTGCTTTTGTTGGCGGCGCGGCCAGCACAGGGGCAACAGCGGTTCAGAATAGAAGTGGACACGTTGTACCTGAAGGCGGGCGAAGAGATGAACCTGAATTTCGACGACTACACCCTTCGATACAAAGAAACGTTCCCGTTTTACGAGGATGACCGTTACACCGTGTTATACGAGCGTGGATTTGGTTGCGGCGCGGGAGGAAGCGTCATTTTTGAGGAAAAAGAAATCAGTTGGTACCCTGTGACCAAGAACGGTTGGCTGCAATACGAACCCGTACACCGCAGGTATTTGTGCGACGGAGCACCCGGCAGGATCGTCCGTACCGATTCGACATATTATCTGGTGTACCCAGACCGTGTGCGCAGTTTTGACATCGGCGAAAATCCCGGACAGACCGGCTATCTGAACGAATTACCTAAAGACGATTTCTTTGATTTTCCTTGGATGAATAACAAATGGTACTATTCAGACAATGATGACTATTACAAGGTGGTCGTTCATTGTCCGAATACCCGTTACCGATGGAACAAACCCGACACCTGCATTGAACAAGCCTTTTGTGTCGATAATTGCATTTACTGCATCGTGACTACACCAGAAACGACGAGCATTGAACAGGTTGATAATGGCCGTTTCGTGCGGGTGGCGGATCTCGGACGGCAATTTGACTTCACCAATGGTTTCTACCCTTGGTGGGAATTAGACGACCATCTTAGAGACTTCAACCGCAGTAATGATGGCTGTCGGCTGGTGTTCAGAGATGCCTTCCACAACGGCATCCTCACCGTAAAAGGCTCGACAGTGCATATCCAGTATGTAAGATTGAACGTGTTGCCGTTGAAAAAACCGTACCTTTGCCCGCCAAACTAAAAAAGGAATATGAACAGAAAACATTTTTGGATTCCCATCGCCCTCATGGCGATATTCCTCATTGTCTTACAACCGATTGCCGCCTATGCGCAAGGTTCAAAGAAACCTCTCAAATGCACAACGCCCGCCTATTTGAGGCCGGGCGACAAAGTGGCGCTCATTTCCCCTTCGTACTACAGTTCCACGGAAAACACCCGCAAAGCGGCCAAGGTGCTGCGCGGTTGGGGCTTCAAACCCGTCATCGGGCCGAATGTGGGCCGTAAGCACTTAACCCACTACGCAGGAACGGCCGAGGAACGACTCGCCGACCTCCGTTGGGCACTTCAAAATACTGATGTCAAGGCCATTATATGCACGCGTGGCGGATACGGCACCCTGCATCTGGCCGGAACTCTCCCTTTGCAGGAAATGTCCACATCCCCAAAATGGATTGTCGGCTATAGCGATATCACTACACTGCTGAATATGGAGGCGAGTGCCGGGGTGATGGGCATCCACGGGGTGATGGGCTGCAACATCGCAGGTCGTGGTGGCGCTGACCTCTCCTGCATGCTTATGCGCGACCTGCTCAAGGGTCAAGTGCCTCAATATGAGGTAACTGCCCATCCACTCAACATCCCAGGTCGTGCCTCGGGCATCCTCGTGGGTGGCAACTTGGCCACTTTCGTTCCGCTATTGGGTACCCAAGCCGATGCATTCAGCAATACCGATATCATCCTTTTCTTAGAGGAAGTGGAGGAAACCTACCATAATATCGACCGCTTATTTAACATCATGAAACTGAATGGTGTGCTTGCACATTGCAAAGGTGTTGTTTTGGGCGATTTTACCGATTGTAATAATGATGTGGGCTATGAAAGTGTGGCGACGATGTTGCGCCAATATATTGAACCCTATAACATCCCGTTGCTCTGCGGCTTCCCCGCAGGCCACGAGAAAGTGAACCTGCCGCTCGTGATGGGCGCGCCCGTCACGCTCGATGTGCGGACCGACGGAGCCACGCTCACCTTTAACATCCCTGGTGAACAGAAGACGGTGCGCACCGAAGGACTGCGCCCGCTTCAGACAGACAAACCCGAACTGGATGCGAGTCAGTACGTGAATATCACCGATGTGGTGCCGGATGCTATTTTGGAGATTCGTTATTATAGCACATATAACTTTGTGGGCCAGCGTATTGACGGATACGAGCAACCAACAGCCCTGATGACGAAGCGTGCCGCCGATAGTCTCAAGGCTGTGAGCGATGACGTGATGCGCATGGGCTACCGATTGAAGATCTATGACGCCTACCGTCCGCAGATGGCTGTGGACCATTTCGTCCGCTGGGCTGCTGACATCCCCGACACATTGATGCGGCGGTATTTCTACCCTGAAGTGGACAAAAGTTTGCTTTTCGATCAAGGGTATATTGCAGCGAAGAGCGGTCACACGCGTGGCTCCACCGTTGACCTTACCCTTTTCGACATGGCCACGGAAAAGGAAGTTGATATGGGCGGCACTTTTGACTGGTTTGGAAAGGAGAGCCATCCCGATTTCGGCGGTAACCCGGAGACGGGCGTTTATGACGGGAAACCGTCGCCCGCGGGCCGCACCATCACCGAAGAGCAGTTCCGCAACCGTATGATCCTGCGTGCGGCGATGCTGCGCCACGGCTTCAAACCCATCGATGAAGAGTGGTGGCACTTTACCCTGAAAGACGAGCCCTATCCGGGGACCTATTTCGAGTTCCCTGTGATGAAAATCGAGTAAATCACTAATCTTCGGCTTGACAACACATCCAATGGTATATAAATCATTGACAACAGGGATCAAGCCCAAACAATAAATTATAGATGATGAACAAAAAAATGAAAGACATTTACCTCGCGGGAGGCTGTTTCTGGGGAACGGAACACTTCTTCAAGCAAGTGGAAGGCGTTGTGGAAACCGAAGTGGGATTCGCTAACGGACATACGGAAAACCCGACCTACAAGGAGGTCTATACCGATGAAACGGGCTATGCCGAGACTGTCCACGTGCGATATAATCCCGATGTGGTGAGTTTGAAGTTTCTGCTGCAGATGTTTTTCAAGGCCATTGATCCTGTGAGTCTGAACAAGCAGGGGCACGATGAGGGGACACGCTATCGTACGGGCATTTATTACACAGATGCAGAAGACTTGCCTGTAATCGACAAAGTATATGCCGAGGAGCAACAGCAGTACAACCAACCGTTGGCCGTGGAGAAGCAGCCGCTGGAACGATTCTTCACCGCGGAGGAGTACCACCAAGATTATCTCGACAAGAATCCCGATGGCTACTGTCACTTGCCCCATTCGCTCTTTGAATTTGCAAGAAAGGCGAAAGACAAATACCCCAAAGGAGGTGCAAATCCATTATGATATATAACAGATTGTCTTTCTGATTGCGGACAAAATTTTAAATTAAGATAAAAAAGAAGAGACGCGACATAGCACGTCTCTTCTTATTACGAAAGGATCGTATGTTTGCTTACCAGGCGAACAAAGGTCTGTCGTGCATCATGTCGTTGACCTGCTTGCGGGTCTTGGCGATGAGCTCTTCGTTCTCCACGTCGCAGAGGATGTTGTCAATCATCTCGACGATGCCGTCCATGTCACCCTCTTTGAGACCGCGGGTGGTGATGGCGGGCGTACCCACGCGCAGACCGGAGGTCTGGAAAGCGGAACGGGTGTCGAACGGGACCATGTTCTTGTTGATGGTGATGTCGGCCTTGACGAGCGTGTTCTCGGCCACCTTGCCGGTGAGTTCCGGGAACTTCGGACGAAGGTCGATGAGCATCAGGTGGTTGTCGGTGCCGTTGGAGATCACCTTGTAGCCTCTCTTGACGAAAGATTCGGCCATGGTGGCGGCATTGAGTTTCACCTGTTTCACATATTGGGCATACTCGTCGGTCAATGCCTCGCCGAATGCGACGGCCTTGGCGGCGATGACGTGCTCCAGCGGACCGCCCTGCACGCCCGGAAAGACGGCGGAGTCAAGCAGCTGTGACATCATCTTCACCACGCCTTTGGGAGTGGTCTTGCCCCACGGATTCTCGAAGTCCTTACCCAACATGATAAGACCGCCGCGAGGACCGCGGAGGGTCTTGTGGGTGGTGGTGGTCACGATGTGGCAGTGCTCCACAGCGTTGTTGAGCAAACCCTTGGCGATAAGACCGGCCGGGTGGGAGATGTCAGCCATCAAGATGGCGCCGATCTCGTCGGCAATCTTGCGCATCCGTGCCCAGTCCCAGTCGCGGCTGTAGGCGGAGGCGCCGCCGATGATCAGCTTCGGACGCTCGCGCAGCGCCACTTCCTCCATCGTGTCGTAGTTGATGCAGCCCGTAGCCTCATCCACCATGTAAGCCACCTGGTGATAGAGAATACCGGAGGAGTTGACGGGAGAACCGTGGGAGAGGTGTCCGCCGTGGTTCAGGTCAAGACCCATGAAGGTGTCGCCCGGCTGGAGGCAGGCGAGAAGCACGGCCATGTTAGCCTGTGCGCCGGAGTGCGGCTGCACGTTAGCCCACTCGCAACCGAAAAGCTGTTTCACGCGGTCGATGGCGATCTGCTCGCTCTGGTCCACGATCTGGCAGCCGCCATAATAGCGCTTGCCCGGAAGACCTTCGGCGTACTTGTTGGTCATCACGGAACCCATGGCCTCCATGACCTGCGGGCTCACAAAATTCTCGGAGGCAATCAATTCGATGCCATTGGTCTGGCGTTGACGCTCCTGTTCGATGAGATTGAAAATCTGTTCGTCTCTTTTCATATTATAATTGATTGATTGTTAGATTGTATCTGTTATTTTAAGAACAGCCGCAAAGATATAAAAAATACTTTAATGGACCTGCAAAAAGTGTATCTTTGCCGCGTAATTGTGGCAATGATATGGAAGATTTGGAAATGATGACCTTAAGTGCCTTGTTTTTAGACCGTGACGGCGTGGTCAACGAGCAGATTGTGGACGGCTATGTCATGCGCTGGGAGGACTTTGTCTTCAAAGAGGACGTCTTTGAGGCGCTGCGGCTCTTGCGCGGGAAGTGCGACCGCATGCTGCTGGTGACCAACCAACAGTGTGTGGGGAAGGGACTTTGCACGATGGAGGATATTGAACTTATCCACGCACGTATGCAGGCGGAACTGTGCGAGCACGGGTGCGCCTTCGACCGGATATATTGCTGTCCCCATCTTGCTGCTGAAAACTGCTTCTGTCGGAAACCTCGTCCCGGCATGGCGATGCGGGCATTTGCCGATTATCCCGACATTGTCCCGGCCCGCTCGGTGATGGTGGGTGACAGTCTGTCGGATATGCGCTTTGCGCAGAATGCTGGCCTAATTCCTGTGCATGTGGGAGCGAAACGTGAGGTGGAATTTGATGCGATCCAGAAGATTACGCCGTATCATTTTGAAACGCTGCTTGATTTTGCCCGTTTTCTACATACACCCCAACTATGATCTCCCGCCTGCTGATATACCTGTTCTGCTATCCATTGGCACTGCTGCCGATGTGTTTGCTCTATGTGCTTGCGGGACCGCTGTATCTTGTTCTTAATCATGTGATTCGCTATCGTCGCAAGGTTGTTGATGAGAACTTGAAAAACTCGTTTCCGGAAAAATCCGTCTCCGAACTCCGGCGCCTGCGCAACCGCTACTATTGGCACCTGTCGCAGATTGTGGTGGAGATGTTCAAGATGCTGGTGATGAGCCGCCGCAACCTGAAACGCCGCTATTATTGTTCCAATCCCGAACTTGTAAATCAATATTTCCGGCAGGGGCGGAGCGTGATTCTGATGTCCTCGCATTATAACAACTGGGAATGGATGATTTTAGCGTTGGATGAGATGTTTGAACATCATGGAGTAGGGGTGGGGAAGCCCAATTCCGACAAGGGGTTTGAGAAGACCGTCAACCGCGCCCGTACCCGCTACGGAACGGAGGTTGTCTTTGCTGACACGGTGCGTGAAACCTTTGAACAGTATGATAGCCAGCATGTTCCGGTTGCCTACATGATGCTCAGCGACCAGTCACCCAACAGCAAGAAGCGCTGCTATGTGACCCGTTTTCTAAACCAGACCACGGGAGTGATTTTCGGAGCGGAGCATTTCGCCCGCAAGTACAACATCCCCGTGCTCTACTATGAGGTGGTCAAGGAGCGCCTGGGACACTATCGCGTGGATGTGCATGTCATCGCGGACAATCCTGCCGAATGGGACGAGTACGCCATCACCCAGAAATATGTGGAACTCCTCGAAAAAACCATTCGCCGCGACCCGCCGTACTGGCTATGGAGCCATCGCCGCTGGAAATTCCACTTCCCATCCCCAATCCCTCAACCTATTAATTATTAATTATTAATTGATTATGAATCCAACCCTTGAAACCCTTTACCACCATGTAAGCGTCCGTGAATATACGGACCAGAAAGTGGATGAAACTGTTTTAAACCAAATACTGAAGGCCGCGTGCAGTGGCTCCACGATGGGCAACATGCAGCTGTTCAGCATCATCGTGACCGAAGATGATGAGATGAAACGCAAAATGGCCCCCTTCCATTTCAATCAGCCGATGGCCACACAAGCCCCGCTGATCCTGACGTTCTGCGCCGATTTCCGACGCTTCAACCGCTATTGCGAGTTCCGCGATGCGGAGACGGAGGCGTACAGCAACCTGCAAAGCTACCATTGGGCCGTCACCGATGCGCTGATTGCCGCCCAAAACGCCTGCGTGGCTGCCGAATCCCTCGGTTTAGGCTTCTGCTGGTTGGGGACCATCACCTACAATGCCGATAAATTCATAGAAGTGCTGGAACTTCCCCGACATGTGGTGCCCGTGGCCTGCATCACGATGGGTTACCCAAAAACAAAACCCGCTCTCACACAAAAACTTCCGGTGGAGGCGATGGTGCATCGCGAAACCTATCACGATTATGACAAGGCAGCTATTGACCGGCTGTATGCGGAAAAAGAGGCTTCGGAAGAGACTAAAAAGCTGTTGGAAGAGAACCAATTGCCCAATCTGGCCCAGATTTTCACCCAGCGGCGTTATGTGAAGCAAGATAACGAATATTTTGCAGAGGTTTTGAGTGAAACATTGAAAAAACAGGGCTTTCTGAAATAAAACATAATTTTTTTCGGCAAAATATGAGGAACCCCATCTCTTTTTGCATTATCCTGTGGGTAATCTGCCTGCTGTCGGGATGTCAGAAACAGAAACCGTCAACGGAGGACACGATGGTGCTGGATTCCCATTACGGGTGCGTGCGCAACGAGTGGCAGTTCCTGTACAAGGGACAATGGTATCCCGCCACCGTGCCGGGCAATATCCACGACGACCTGCTCCGCAACGGATTGATTGCCGACCCTTTCGTGGGCATCAACGAGGATTCCGTGCAATGGGTCTCCGACAGCGTCTGGACCTATCGTCTCATCTTTGATGAGAATTGCGCCGATGAAAAACAGTTTACGCATAAGGAGTTGATATTCGATGGGTTGGACACATATACTGAAGTTTTACTTAATGGTAAAAAACTCTCGACTTCGGATGGTGACACCTTGGCCAACAACATGTTTCGGAAATGGGTTTTTCCGGTGGAAGATATTTTAAAAAAGAAAAACAACGAGCTGATTGTTCGTTTTCTGCCAACGGCTCCGTTTGACAGCGTGGCCGCTTCGCGATTGCCATATCGTATGCCGGACAATCGAGTTTTTACCCGCAAGGCGCAGTATGAGTCGGGATGGGATTGGGGCCCGCGGCTCAATACCTGCGGCATCTGGAAGGATGTGTGCCTGCGTCGCTGGAACGGTTTCCGCCTGGAGGATGTCTATGTGTGCGACACCAAGCCCACCCTCGACACCAACGGTGTGTGGGAGACCAGTGTGGAGGTGACGATTGTGTCGGATGCCAAGCGAAAAGTGCGCGTCCGCGTGGACAACTACGAAGGAAACATCACAAAGGCCTCCCGCCGTGTGACATTGAAAGAGGGCATTAACAAGGTTTCCATTCCGGTAAGCATCAAACAGCCGCGGCTGTGGTGGCCCAACGGCATGGGCGATCCGTATTTGTACTATTTCTATGTGTCAGTGGATGACTACCATTGTAACAGCCATACGATAGCTCCCGTGGAACATGGTTTGCGCACCATCGAGCTCCGTCGGGAAAAGGATTCGATAGGGGAGAGCTTCGCCTTTGTGGTGAACGGCAAGCCCTGCTTCATGCGTGGGGCCAACTGGATTCCGGCCTCCTCCTATCTGGGCACTCTTAAGGCCGGCTTTGATGGCGATTATGTTTACTACCAGCTGCTTAAAGCCGCACAGGATGTGAATATGAACATGATTCGCGTCTGGGGTGGCGGCCTGTATGAGAATGAGGAGTTTTACAGAACCTGCGACCGCTTTGGGTTGTTGGTCTGGCAGGATTTCATGTTCGCCTGCAATCCCTATCCTGCGGACAAGACGTTTTTGGAGAATGTTCGTCGTGAGGCGGAGGAACAGGTGGTGCGTTTGCGCAACCACCCCTGTCTGGCGCTCTGGAACGGCAACAACGAGGTGCACAACGGCTTGGAGGACTGGGGATGGCCGGCCGCCCTCGGCTGGACCGACAGCCAGTATGGGCATCTCATGGAGGATTTTAACACTCTGTTTGAAAAACAGTTGGCGGAGGTTGTCCGCAAAAACATGCCAGGTACGCCTTATATTTCCACTTCGCCCACGTTCGGGTGGGGACATCCCGAGTGTACAACGCACGGATGCTCGCACTATTGGGGCGTGTGGTGGGGAGAACTGCCCTTCGAGGTATGGTGGGACAAGACGGGCCGCTTCATGGCCGAGTACGGGTTCCAGTCCTATCCTGAGATGGCCACGTGGCGTACTGTGGAGGACAGTGCCCACTTCGACCCGCATGCGCTGTCATTAGGTTCCGCCACGATGCGACAGCATCAGAAACATGGCCGTGGGGTGGAGATTATCCGCAAGGCCATGAAGGAGTATTTCGGTTACGAACGCACGGCCGACTTGGGCGAGTTTGCGCACGTGAGCCAGTTGGTGCAGGCTTACGGCATCACGCGGGCCATTGATGCGCATCGCATCCGCCGCGACCGCTGCCGGGGCACCCTTTACTGGCAGCTCAACGACTGCTGGCCGGTGGCCTCCTGGAGCAGCATCGACTATACGGGCCGATGGAAGGCCCTGCATTACCGTCTGCGCGATGCCTACGCCAATGTGGCCGTCGCTACCCGTCTGCTTGAGGGTGATGCGCTGGAGATATATGTGGTCAATGATTCTGTACGAGACGTGGCAGGAGAACTCCAAATCACAGTCTATTCCACCGATGGAAACCGGAAAATTGAATTGCCGACGCGGAAGATTTCTGTCCCTTCGGATGGCGTGAGCAAGGGTGTTGTTATTGATTCGAAGGCGTTGGACGGGCTTCGTCCGGAACAGGCGGTGCTGCAAATTCGCTTTGAGGCTAGCGGGCGCGTGTTGGCGGAAAAGGTGGACTTCCTCGTCCCGCCCGCACGGTTGGAACTGAAAAAGCAGGAAATAAGCCAGAAGGTACGCCGTTATGGCGACTACGATGAATTGGCGGAAATTACGCTCACCTCGCCGGTGTTCCAGTACGGTGTGTTCGTAGAGGAAGTTTCCGGTAAGGACATCTTTTGTTCCGACAATTATTTCCATCTTCTGCCGGGCGTGCCGAAAACGGTGCATATCGATATTGCGTATGATGCGGAGACGGATGGCAAACCGACGTTCCGGGTGAGATCTTTATATACCATGTAAATAAGGTAATTGACAATGTTGCAGAGACGCATTGCCATGCGTCCCTACAGGATTGTCCGATTTTTTATTTGTTCATTGTACGGATGCCTTCCAGACAATGAAATTCAGATTTTTGTATTCTTCAAAATATTGGAGGTTGCTCCAGGATTCAAGACTTGTGAGCGAATCGCTGGCGGAGAGATGCTTCCCGTTTCGGAGAAAGCCGTAGGAGGCTCCGCCCGTAAGGGCTATGGCATTCTGCACACCGAGGTCGGCGACGGCTTGTGCGAAATCATGGAACGACTCCTTGTCAAGGCTGCTCACGGTCACGATTTGGCCGTTGAGTTCGCAGAGTGCGTGGCGCAACGCCTTGTTCTTAGGTTTGTTGTCCACCATCTGCCCGTTGTACACCAACGGATACTGGCGGAAAAAGTAACCCTCTTTGTCGATGGCCTCTTCAAACAGCGGAGTGCTCTCTGCCATGCCGAGTTGGATCTTTCCGCCAATGATGGAACAGAAGCCTTTTTTTGCCACCCCTCGCGACAACAGTTCTCCTTTGAAGATGAATGCCCCGACAATGTCGTGGTTGTCGGCACGGATGTCGGCGGCTTGGAAGCATAAGATAAGCGATTGGTCCATTGTGTCGGGCATGCCGATGAGGAGCTCGGGGATGGCATTTACGGGTGTGAGCAGGCGCAGTGGCACGTCGTTAATGACGGTGTCGCGCATTATCACATATGCGGGCTCGGCCGTCACTATCGTTGGGGCTACCGCCACATTGGTTGATGCTGTATTCTTTTGTGCATCAGTTGGTTGTTTTTCTATATTACGAAGTATGAAAAAGAGAATGAGGACCGTCAGCAGGCACATGGCCGCCACGGCTGTCCAGAACCACCACCGCTTGAATAGTGGCTTCCGTATCACCTCCTGCCGGCCGATGATGCGGATTTCATCGTCTTGTATGTCATCAAAATGTTTCATTTGTTGTTGGCATTTTCAAGATAATCCTTCAGTTTCCGCAAAGCCTCCTTGGAGGCCTCTAACGTGAACTTGAAGGTGTGGTTGTCAGAAAGTATGAGCTGTCGTCTCATCGGGTGGATGTAGTGCACGAAGTGCAGGTTCACAATCAGACTCTTGCCGATGCGTACGAAATTGTCCCCGTTGGCGAGGAACTGCTGGTGGATCAGCTCTTCGATGGTGCCCAGCTGTACGGTGATGGTGCGCTTTCCCCCGTCGCGTGTGTGTATGTCCGAATAGTTGCCGTCACTGGAAATATAGACCAGGCTTTCCGCCGTAAAGCGGACAAACTCGTTGGTGTTGGTGATGGTCAGGAAATCGGACATGCTCTTCAAAAATCGGGTGCAAATGTATAAAAATCAATAATACCAAACACTGGAAAGCCAATTCGGATTCGAATATCCGTTGTGGTCGTCGAACCGGTCGCAGAAGGTGGAGCGCACCTCCTTGTTGAATTGTTGTACGTTCACCTCTCCCCACGAATATTTCACTGTGACGGTCTCTTTCAATTGGCTCCGATAACGGCGGTGCGGAATCTTGCATTTCATGCTGAAAACCTTGTCTTTTTTGTATTTCATCGCCCTGTCCAGCCATTGCTCCACTTTGTTTTGCCGCTCTTTAAGAGATTTGTCGGCATATTTGGGAATGTCGCCGGGAACAGAAGGATTGTCCCAGGAACTGGTGTAATATCGGTTCAAGGCCCAGGCATAGCCGATGCTGCTCTGGTATAGTCCGATGGCGTATGCGTAAGCGGCCTTGGCCCGTTTCTCGGCGGTGTTGGCCGTCTGAATCTCCTTTTGAAGTCGGATCATAAGCTGGCAGAAGGTCAGTTTGCCGGGTTTTTTGGCATATTCCTTCATAGGATTGAAGGAAAGCCCATACACGCCTTGGTTTTCCTTTTTGGTGATCCATTCCTCTGCAAAGGGATTCTGTTTGGCGGTGAGATATTCCGCAATGCGTTGCTCTTCACGAAAATCCTCAGACACTTTTTCCAGATAGGGAAGTGCAGCGGCGTATTGCTCCGTTCGCATATATTGGGTCCCGATGAAATCATAAAAGTAGTTTATGTTTTTGTGGTTGTTTTGGATGAGGAATTTCTCCATGGGCGTTCTGCCACCCGATTGCAGGAATCGTGCATACCGAATGATATCCCCCACACTGGTGGTGTCCAGATAATAGAGGAGTTCAGACTCCCGAAACACAACGTCATACAGGTTCAGGTAGGCGATGCTCTTGTAGGTTTGTCCGATTTTTTTGAAATGAGGCATGGCTCCGAGAAAGATTACCCGGCGTAAGACTTTTACACGGTGTGACGCAAGATTAGAAGAATAGGGGTCCTCTCCGCATAAAACAGAATAATCATTAAGTTGGTTACAAGAACAATAGGCCTCATGTAGATGATTTGAAAGACAGGAGTCTCTTACGCACAAGTCTCTTTGGATGTTTTGGGCCAGCCATTTTAGGTCCGGATATAGTTTTGCTTCATAGATGGAGTCGATGTCGGTGCGTGTGGAGTTGACGATGAGTCGCAGCATCCGGATGTTCTCCTTCACGACGGGGGTGCCGCGCATCTTCTCGGCTTCAGCCAATAGCTGCACAGCCTTTGGGGTGTCGCGGTTGATGTAAGCGATTGTTGCCTGCGCCGACCGCCAGAGGGCGGGGTTCCGGTTCCGTCCCGCACGCACAATCTCGTCAGCCAAACTGTTGAATGCCTCCGCTTTGCTCTTTTTCGGATGGTCGAAATACTGGTTGACGAACTGCTGCACCATGAATTCAAACTCCTTGCAGTTGGGCTGTTTCTGGTACACCTTGCGCAGCACATCGGGGTTGTAGTGCAGGTAAACGTCGAAATAGCCGATGCCCGCATACACGGTGGCGGCCTCCGCTTCGCGTCCCATGCGCAGGAGCGCTCCGCCATAGTAGTTCAGACATTGCGTGCGGAGGGCACTCTCTGGGACCTTGGCCCCATATTTCTTCCAAACGGAAATGCATTTCGCAAAGTTCTCTGTATAGAAATATTTCCGCATCACCTGCAAGAGGTATCGATTCCGGATTTCCGCGTGCCGGCACTGCTTTATGCACGCCTCGTCCAACTCCCGGACTTTTAAAATGCTCAAATCAACAGGACAATCGTCGGACTCTGTTACGGACATGTCGTTGAACATGTTCCATTTGTTATCCCCATCTGTTTCAGGATACCACCAGGCAGACTGCTTCCATCGTAACTGTTTCACATACACGGAATCATTGGATTTCAAGCTCATCCAATAATGGAGGGCGGTAGTGTCGTGATGATCTAAAAGATAACGGAAGAAAGCATTGGTGCTATGCGCATCCAGAAGGATTTCATCATACAGCGCCGCCTCCACGGCATCTCGGGGGACGGAATTTTCCACATAGTCGTGCCAGAAGTTGATGTTTTCGTTGCGGAATTTCTCATCCAGATCACTGCGCCAGTAGGTGCTCTTCGCATCATACATTCTATAACCCGTATAAAACAGCCAATGCTGCTCCGGAGGTATGATGGATAAGGGACCACAGGCCAGTAAAGGGAGACTGAATATCAGCAGTATGCTACTTGTAAAAAGCTTTGATTTCATCATCTTGGTATTTTGAAAGATTTTTAGTGTCAAGGTGATAAAGTACTACGGGTGTTTCACCATAATGCCGGGTTATCAGTTTCTTCACCTCTAAAATGGTCTCAGCAGACACCTCTTCGTAGCGCGCATACTTTGCAACATTTATCTCGTATGGGTCCACCACCTCATACCGGTTATCTTTGAGATGTTTGTAACGGGTGGTGTCATGAAGGTTCTCCAAGTAGTCGTACTCGTTCAGTGTCACGAATTTCTTGTTTTCATTAAACATTACAATCCAGGAATAGGTGGGGAGAGCCAGTGTCAGCGGCAGACGGTAGGTGTTCAAATATTTCAGATAAGGTTTCACATCTTTGATTTCCAAAATGGAATTTTTCGTGTCGTAATTCTTGAAATCGCCGGTGTTGTAGCACATCAGCACACCGTAGTCCACCGCGGGAGGATCTTGAGCGAGCTGGTGCAACCGGATGGTGGAGGAGATGGCGATGTTAGTGTCGAAATACTGTTTTAGAGCCTCCCGCACATCCACAAGGAACTGGAAGTAAGCATCGCGGGTGCTGGTGGTCCAGTCGCAGTCGAACTGCACCTCGCGGATATCTATCCGGTGTTTATGGCACATGGCATAAATCCGGTGCGCTAAATTGTCGGTGAACGACGGGTACTCTTTGATGGCCTTGGGCGTGATGAAGACCACGGGAACCACTTCGATTTGCTGGTCGAGAATCGGATCCAGATTGTACAAATCAATGGTGGCCACTGGAGCGCACATGTCGGAAAACGTGCTGTTTTTGTTGATGTCCACGTCAAAAAAGCGTACATACATGGTCTTTACTTGGTTCTTCCGCAGGAAATCCTCTTCGTCCTTGTCAGGCGAGAGGACGGTTTTCCAGTAATAGACCGCGTTGCCCTTGTGGGGCGTTTTGTGGATTCCTGTGTTGAAATTGCAGCCGGTGAGGCATAGCAGAATGATGGGGTAGAGGATACATGATTTTTTCATTGCCGTGTGTTTTTTCAGGCGGCAAAAATAGCATGGTTCCCCGTCGGATTTCCTTGCCCGTCCGGTCCATTGTATGAAATGGTGGCTAGGCTGTATGAAATGAAATTTTTAAGGCGATGGCTTTTTGATAATAACGAACGACAATAGTTTTTTTTGTATCTTTGCACGCTTATTTCTTGAAATAGTAAAAACTATAAATTAATTCAGTATGATATACTTAGACAATTCTGCAACTTCCTTTCCGAAACCGAAAGAGGTTTACGATTTCATGGATAATTTCTATCGTGTGCATGGGGTCAGCCCCGGGCGTGCGGGTTATGATGCCGGCATTGAGACGGGCGAGCTCCTGACGGATACACGCCGTCTGCTCGCAGGCTTGTTCAACGGCGGTGCCAAGGTTGATGAGCGTCGTCTTACGTTCAGCTACAATGCCACGGATTCTCTGAACATTCTGATTCAGGGTCTTGCGCAGAAGGGCTCTCATGTGATCACGACCATGTTGGAGCACAATTCCGTGCTGCGTCCGCTGTATTGTCTGGAGCAGCAGGGCATCATCGAGGTCACCTATCTGCCTTTCGACGAGGCTGGTTATGTGCATCCCGATGATTTCAAGAAAGCGATTAAACCGAACACAAAGATGGTGGTTTGCACCCAGTGCTCCAATGTCATCGGCACCGTTCAGCCTATCAAAGAGATCGGCAAGGTTTGTAAAGAAAACGGCCTGATTTTCGTGGTGGACGGCAGCCAGGGTGCCGGCGCAGTGGAAATCAACATGCTGGAGGACGGTGTGGATGCGTATGCGTTCACGGGCCACAAGTGCCTGATGGGACCCACCGGCATCGGCGGCTCCTACGTGGCCGACGGCGTGGAGGTGCGCCAGACCCGCTTCGGCGGCACGGGCGTTCGTTCGGCTGTCCGTACCCATCTGGATGAATATCCCTACCGTCTGGAAGCCGGTACCATGAACATGCTCGGCATCAGCGGTTTGTACCGTGGTGTGAAATGGATTATGGAAAAAGGTATTCAGAATATCCATGATGAGGAGATGAAACTCTGGAAACGTCTGCGCGACGGCGTGAAGGATGTGGAGGGCGTTACGGTCTATTGCGCCACCTCTGTGGAGAACCAGAATCCGGTGCTGTCGCTCAACGTGCGCGGCTTTGAGGCCATGGACGTGGGTACGATGCTGGATGTGGACTACGACATTGCCTGTCGTACGGGTCTGCAATGTGCCCCGCTGGTTCACGAGCGCCTCGGAACGCTGCCCATCGACGGCACGGTGCGTCTGAGTGTGGGTGCCTTCAACACCGAGGAGGAAATCGACACCTGCATCACCGCTATCAAGGAGATTGCCGCATTGAAAAACTAACACCCCTTGAACGCGCAAAACCGCAAGTGGGTCGGGCACATGGCCGCCTTGGCCGTGTATATCATTTTCGGGATCAATCCGAATTGTTCCAAAGTGGTTGTCCCGCAATACATGTCCCCAGAAGTATATACCGCCGTCCGGATGATTTTCGGCACGGCGGTATTTTGGTTTTTGTCCCTGATGCCCTTCACCTTCAACGGGCGGTCCGTGCGTGCCGAGCGGGTGCCCGCCCGCGACATAGGAGTGTTTGCATGGGGAGGCATCCTGCTGGCGGGCACCCTCTTCGCCTTCTCCGAGGCGTTCCGCTATACATCACCCTGCTATGTCTCGCTGGTCTCCGCCACCAGCCCGCTTATTGTGATGCTGATGGCAGCTCTCTTCCTGAAGGAGCCGATTTCTGTGCGCAAGGTGGCCGGCGTGATGGTCGGCATCGGCGGCGCCATGATGATTGTGCTGTTCTCGTGGGGAATAGATGCTAATGCCACTCCGACAGGACTGTTGCTTTGTTTTGTCAACATCCTGTTCTATGCAGCCTATCTGATTTTAACCCGGGGTATCTCAAAGCAATATCATCCGGTGACCATGATGAAATGGGTGTTCCTGTTCGGCTCCATCGTGTGCGTGCCGTTTTGTGTCCCCTTTTTCTCTGTGCAGAGTTGCCCCATCCTTTTCGGCAATGCCCCCGCCATCGCTTACGTGAGCCTGTTCACGGTGCTGATATTCGCCACCGTGGTATCCTATTTCCTGCTGCCGATAAGCCTGCGTCATATCCGTCCCACCACGGTAAGCATGTACAGCAACCTGCAGCCGGTGGTCACGGCCTGTGTGGCCATCGCCCTCGGTCAGGATATCTTCACATGGAATAAACCAATAGCCCTGCTTCTGATCGTCGCAGGCGTTTACCTGGTGACCACAAGCAGGGCTAAAGAAAACGGGTAGGGTAGGAAGCATCCACCCTTCTACGGGTGTCTTTCCTTATCTATTTTTTCATATTCCTCTAAAAATTGAGGGATGGCCTTCATGTCGATACGACGGTTGAGGATGATTTCGTGTCTCGGATTGATGATGTACATGGCCGGATTACCGATCTCGTAGATGCCGAAATAATCCAAATAGTCGATGTTGCCCTTGTTGCCTCCGACGTTGATCCACGGATAGTTGTTTTCCTTGACGTATTTCTTCCAAGCCTCGATGGTGTCGTCGTTGCCGATGGCATACACCTCGAAGTTGCGTTTCCCGATGGTTTCCAACGAGTCGTAAACAGCACGGAGAGCTTTGGATTCCTTCTTGCAGGTGGGGCAGTTGGGGTCGAAGAACCAGAGGATGGTGTAGGGTTTGCCGGTATGATAGGAGGATTTCCACAGCCGCACATCATCATATAGGTTGGTGTCGGGGATAAGCAGTTCCGGCGCAATTTGCCCGATGAGAGTGGGTTTGAGACGTTTGCAGCGTTTCTGGTACTTGGCGAGAATGTCCTCGTCAAGCCAGTAGCATTTGCCGGCCAGCTGGTTGGTGGAGGCGATGTGGTAGAAGACGGCATCATGGCCGATGACCTTGCTGGTCTCAAACTGATATGACAGCCAGTCCACACAATAATGGTACATGAAACTGTCGGGCTCGGTCTTGGTGATGAACATGTCCACATACTTGTTGATGGTGTCGGCCTCCTGATGGTAAAGGATCTTGGTGAAATACTCTTTCAACTTCGGTTCAAAGGAAGGAATGTAGATGAAACGATGGTCAGCCAAGTCGAAATTGTCCCAATAATGCGTGCGGTAGTAGGCACCCTGTTTGATGTAGTCTGGTTTGCCCTCTTCATCCTTGTATTCGGGTACATCAATGTTCTTGTACGACTTCTGCATTTTGGAGAACAGATAGTCCGGATGGCGGTCAATAAGGTCGTTGATGAAGGTCATCATCTCCTCATTGAGGTTGCTGAGCTTGTTCTTGTAATATTCGGAACTGTCTTTGTTTCCGGCCTCATCAAACGACTTGACTTTATTGGCCCATTCGTTAGCGGATTGCTGGGCGGAACTGGTCTTGCGCTGGAATTTCAGCATCTCCTCGTTCTCGGGCGAGTTCTTCACACTGAAGTTTTCCACATTACCCGTAGTGTCCAGATTGTATTCGAAGAACTGGTTACGGTCGATGATGAAGTTCATGTAGAGCTTTTTCTTCTCTGAAACAATGGAATACATGCCGTCATCATACGCTTTGTCACCTTTGAACAGGAATTTGCCCGGCGCAATGGGCGCGACGGAATCCTTCAAAATGAGTTTCTCGTTGTAATGGATGACCAAATAGATGATTTTGTCGTTGGAGTGTTTGATGTTGAAAATCAGCTCATGGCCTTTCTTCGGGGCTGAAGATGTGGTTTTCCCCTTTTGGGCAAAGATGTTGCCGAGTGTGAAGGCCAGCAAAAAGAACAGACATAAAAATTGCTTTCTCATACCTGTGTGTTTATTTTTTTTCTTGATTTGTTTCAAAAAAATGTTCAAGCTCATCTAACGTAATCTGACGGGCTATTATTGTATGCTTTTTAGAATTATCGATTAAAAAGACGACAGGGGTTGTCATGATGTCAAAATATTCGATGAAATCAAGGTTCTGGTCACCCATCGAAGTGCTCAGATTGGTCCAATCCCATAGCTGATGCTGGTTGGAGAAGGCCACCCAGCGGTCGTGGTCGTCGTTCACCTCCACAGCAAACACTTCAAAGTCCCACTCGTCGGAATGTTCCTGGTACATCGTATGCAGGACGGGCGTCATTTCCTGACAATGGTCGCAGTCAGGGTCCCAAAACCAAAGAACGGTATAATGCTTTTGTATCTCACTGGTGGAGTGCGCTTTGCCATTTTTGTCGTGAGAAATAAGCTCGGGAATCTGGGCTCCGGGCACGATCTTGCGCAGGTTGTCAATTTTGCGTTTGTAACGGCCTTCGCGCCCCTCTTCAATCCAACTTTTGTCGAAGTTGTCGTAAAGGTAGATTAACACCGGGTCGTAGTCGGGATTATGCACGTCGAAATTCTGGAACAAGGAACGGACGATGTAGTCGCGCACGGGCGTACACATCGGTCGATTGAGCATTCGGTCGATGTAGTGTATTAGCGAATCGGTGTTATCAGACTCCAATTCGTAATTCTGAGTGTTGAGAAGACTCCATGCTTTAGGATGTGAGAACAGGATTCTTGGATCGGAAAGGTCGGCGGCATCGAGACATAATAGCATTCGGTCCGTATAAGGAATATTGTCAAGGTGGCTTACGCCGTAAATGGACATGACGTATTTGCTGACAAACGACGAAGGCATGGCCTCGTTCAGCTCACGGCATAGCTCCGAAATGTTGCCGTTCCCGCTCTTGATGAGGAACTGTTCAAGCAATTGGTTCTCTTCGGAGCCTTCAACGCGATCATCGGCCAGATTGTACGTAAACTTGTTGTCGTGGTTGAGTATGATCTCCCTCAATCCCACCTTGTTGTCGCTGGTGATAGTGTAAACGCCACAAGGGATTGTCTTCTTGCTTTTAAAGACAGCCGTGCTTTTTCGCACGATGGCGCTGTCAAGCAGGTAAACGTCAGATCCGTAATGGCCGAAAAGATAAAGTTTGTCAGGATGGACGTTCTCGACATGGAAACGTTTGTTGAAATCAATGTCTTTTACTTTGATTTGATAACCTTTTACGGACGGGATGTCTGAAGTGAGCGTGGGCTGGGCCTGCAATCCTGTCAGGCAAAGCAGCGTTGTAATAATATAAATGTATAGGCTTCTTCTCATAGTATGATGTTGCATCGTGTCAATGGGTGGGGGCACCCGCGAATGTGTCACTGGATCATTTCACGGATGTCGAGCATGATTTTCTTTGCAATGTTGTCGGCGATATTCTCTGTCAGAGCTTCGGCATAGATGCGCAGGATCGGCTCTGTGTTGGAGCTGCGCACATGCACCCAGCTGTCCTCGAAGTCGATCTTCACGCCATCGGTACGGTTCACGTCATAGTTGGCGTATTTCTCCGCAATGGCATCCAGAAGCTTGGGGATGTCTATGTCGTCTTTGAGCTCGATTTTGTTCTTGGAGATGGTGTATTCGGGATAGAGGGAACGGATTTCGATGCAGTTCTTGCCAGAACGGGCCATGTAGGAGAGGAACAGGGCGGTGCCCACGAGGGCGTCGCGACCATAATGCAGTTCGGGATAGATGACGCCGCCGTTGCCTTCGCCGCCGATGACGGCGTTGGTGGCTTTCATCTGCTCCACCACGTTCACCTCGCCCACAGCGGAAGGTGTGTAGGTGACACCGTACTGCCGGCTCACGTCGCGAAGCGCGCGTGAAGAGGAGAGGTTGGAAACCGTGTTGCCCAAGTGGTGCTGCAGCACGTAGTCGGCCACAGCCACTAACGTGTACTCCTCACCGAACATCTCGCCGTCAGGTTTGATGAAAGCCAGTCGGTCCACATCCGGGTCCACCACGATGCCAAGGTCATAACGTCCCTTTTTCATTTCATCGGAGATGCCGTACAGGTGCTCAGGGATGGGCTCGGGGTTATGCGCGAACAGCCCGTTGGGCTCGCCGTTGAGCACGGTGATGTTCTTCACGCCCAAGGCCCGCAACAGCGGCGGGATGGAAAGCGCCCCCGTCGAGTTGACCGCATCAAGGATGATGGAGAAATTGGCTTTGGCGATGGCGTCCTTGTCCACTAAAGGAAGATGCAGGATGGCGTCGATATGGTCTTGGATGGCATTTCCGTAAACACTATATGTGCCTAACTGCCTCACATCAGCATACGTGAATGCGTGCTGCGCGGCCACGGCCTGCAGACGCAAGCCCTCGCCGCCGGAAATGAACTCGCCCTTGGCGTTGAGCAGCTTGAGAGCGTTCCACTGCATCGGGTTGTGGGAGGCAGTCACGATGACGCCGCCGTCGGCATGATGGTGCAGCACCGCCATCTCCGTGGTCGGGGTGGTGGAAAGCCCTGTGTCAATCACGTCAACACCCATGCCCTGCAAGGTGCCGCAAACCAGCCGGCTGACCATATCACCCGAAATGCGGGCGTCGCGACCCACCACGACGGTCAGCTTCTTGTCGGGCGTCCCGTCCTGCAGGAATGCCGCGAAAGCGGATGTGAGTTCGATGATGTCGATGGGGGTGAGGTTTTCGCCGGCATGGCCACCGATGGTCCCCCGGATGCCGGAAATGGATTTGATGAGCGTCATAGATTAGTATGGTTTTTCAAGGTTGCAAAAATACAAAAAAATCCTATTGTTTACTATTGGTGCAAACGAATCGAATCCGACAGCACTGTGGCAGCAATGGTGAAAAAATCTTATTTTTGCACCACAATTATCATAATATGAAAATATGAAAAAGAAATTCAATCTGAAAGAGAAAATACAGCGGTTTCGTGCCTGGCGGGAACGGCCCAAGAAGGTTGCCCCGCTGTCAACCGAGGAGCACGATTGCCTGAACTGCCACGACCATTATACCGGCAATTTCTGTCCCCGTTGCGGACAGGCGGCTTCCACCAGTCGTTTTTCCATGAAGGTGGCGGCGGAGAATTTCGCAGAAGCATACGGGATGGGCGAACGCGGCATGTTCCGCACCATCCGCGACCTTATCCTGCGCCCCGGCTACCTGATTCTTGATTACCTCCGCGGCAAGAGGGCCTCCTATTTCGCTCCTTTCAAGATGTATTTCCTGCTTGCCGCCGTCTCCCTTCTCGTGACCCACGGGCTGAACATCACAGGCCATGCTCTCCATGACGACTCCCAAGCCGTCGTCCCGGAGGTGAATCAGGAGCAGACAGCGGACAGCGCAGCCAAATCAAGTGGCAGTGTCACTAAAGATGATACTCCTAATTCTTTTGAAGCTAACTATCCTGAAGAGTATCGCATGTTTTCCATTATTAATAGCAAATTGGAAATGATAGAACGTTTCGCGCAAAAATACCCCAGTATCAACGTCTTGTTTCTGTTGATGTTGATTTCCGGGAACCTCTTCTTCTTTTTCCGACACTGTCCGAACATTCCTGATTTGCGCTACCCCGAACTGTTTATCTCGTTGGTATATATCGCCAATATGTACACCATCTACTCCATAGTGTTCGATTTCTTTAGTCTGACAAAATTGACTATACTCGCCTTACTCCTCACCATAATTCCGCTCAAACAAATGAGTGGCTATGGCTGGTGGAGCACCATTCTGAGAGCCATCGTGGCATTTATCATAATGTTTGTGCTGTTAGTTGCGTTCATTGCGTTGATGGTAGCTGGTGTGGGCCTTTTTGTGAAATACCACGGGTGATGAAATTTTGATTTTTGAATTGTGAATTGAAATAATGGATACGTACATTTTCAGGAGACAGATTCATAAGTTGCCCGGCAAGGTGATTCATCATGTGCCGATGCCGGAGCCACAGGTGGTGGAAGGCCACGGCGCACGGGAAAAGATTGGTGAAATATGCAAGACATGTGGCTATAAGCACGTCCTTTTAGTCACGGACCAAACGTTGCGCTCGCTCGGCTACGAACAAAAGATTGTGCAGTCATTGGAGACTGCAGGGGTAGGGTACACCCTTTTCTCCGACATCAACTCCGAGCCCAACATTGCGCTGATTGACGCCGGCCGTGCGATGGCTACAGCGTGTCAGGCCGAGTGCGTGATTGCCCTCGGCGGCGGCTCGGTGATGGACACCTGCAAGATGATTGCCGCCGGTGTGAAGCTGCCTCGACTCAAAACCAAAGCTTTGTTGATAAAATTTTTGGCTGTGCCGGGCAAGACCCTCCCGATGATCACGGTGCCCTCCACCGCCGGCACGGGCGCGGAGGTGACCGTAGGTGCTGTCGTGACCAACGCGCGCGGCACGAAAGGTTCCACCGTTCTGGTCGGGCTGGACGTGACGCACGTGATTCTCGACAGCGAACTCACCATCCACGCACCGCAGTTGGTGACCGCCGCTTGCGGCATGGACGCCCTCAGCCATGTGGTGGAAGGGACGGTGAGCGATGTGGCGGTCGATGTGGAGGATGCCTATCGTTCTTTGGAGGGCGTGAAACTGATTCTTCAGCATCTGCCCATCGTCATTCGTGAGCCGGAGAATATCGAATCGCGGTTGGCAATGTGCCGCGCCGCGATGTACGGCGGCAACGCCATCAACACGCAGTTGGCCGGCTATGTGCATGCTTTTGCCCACAGCATCGGGGCCAAGTACCATATCCCTCATGGTCAGGCCATCACGCTGATGATGCTGCCCGTGCTGGAGTATCAAATGGAGACCTGTCTTAGGAAGTACGCTCTGATGGCCCGCTATTGCGGGTTGGCGGATGTGCACACGGAAGATCGCATAGCTGCCGAGCGGTTCCTGCAGGCCGTCAAAGATCTTATCGTCACCTGCGGCCTCGACACATTACAATTGCCCGTGCAAGAGTCCGATTACGAGGAACTCACCCGCATGGTGGCCAAGGACTCCATCAACTACTCCGCCCCGATGACGTTCAGCGAGGAGGATATTGTGAAGGTGCTGGAGAGGGTGAGTGAACAGTGATCAGTGGTCAGTGAATAGGGGTTAGGATGCTTCAGGTGATTAGTTAGTATGTCAGTCCGAAGGCCCAGAGCGGGAGTGCTTTATAGTGTCTGAATTCGATACAGGTCTATGATTCTTGCCATATTCAAAATAATCATTTTCCAAACGCATAAAAAGTGTATATTTGCCGCCTGATTTTGAGTGTTGCAAGTAGAAGATTGTAGAATATAAAAAAAATATAATAATCTGAGCTTTACGCTCTTATTCTCCAAGTGAAAAATCTGGAAAATTTTTACGGCGGGAGAGTAAGTATGCGAAAGGTTCACGCTTCAGGCGTGAACTGTTTTTGCGCTTATTATCGCCGATGGTTTTTCCAGAGCCTTTCACTTGTGATAAGCGAGCAACAAAAACGGTTCTACGCCTTTTTTGTATGCTTAATTATATGAGAGTTGACGGGCGGTAAAGTTCGCAATCCCAAGGACGATGGAACTGCCCAAGCAATTCGACAATATCACCACGAGAGTCATAGATGACTTGAAAGCCACGTTGAAAAAGGGCTCCAAAGTCTCTTTGGCCGCTGCTTCTTTCTCTATTTTCGCTTTTGAGGCACTCCAAAAGGAACTGGAGAAAGTGGATGAATTGCGTTTTATCTTTACATCCCCCACGTTTAACAAGGAACGGGCAAAGAAGCAGAAACGGGAGTTTTATATTCCAAAGCTGAATCGTGAACGCACCCTCTATGGCTCCGACTTCGAAATCAAGCTGCGCAACAATCTCACGCAAAGAGCTATAGCCAAAGAATGTGCTGATTGGATTCGTCGGAAAGCCCGCTTCAAGACGAATGTTTCCCAAATGCAGATGCAGGGTTTTCTGAACGTAAAGACAGACAGCGACCAAATGACCTACATGCCCTTCAACGAGTTCACGACAACGGAGTTGGGCTGTGAACGGGGCAACAACATCTTTCAGCTTATCCAACGCCTGCCGTCACCCACCAGTGACGCCTATCTGAAATATTTCGATGACTTTTGGCAGGACAAGGAGAATTTCGCCGATGTGACGGAAGCCATCATTGAGAACATTGAAAACGTCTATAAGGAGAACGCGCCCGACTTCCTCTATTTTGTCACGCTCTACAACACCTTCCACGAGTTCCTGGAGGACATCAGCGAGGATGT
>JAEEGL015709254.1_pt1 | contig 26910 bp, 25 predicted proteins | sample 9134231 | NCBI WGS metagenome assembly JAEEGL01 (sample SAMN16246548, study PRJNA631951) | gut metagenome | biome: gut microbiome; feature: rumen; material: fiber-attached | host: Bos | place: Iran: Karaj | collected 2018-10 | reverse complement strand
TTTGTGCATTGAAAAAGTGTTCAGTTTTAGGAAGAGGCACATAAAAAAAACAAAAACAGAAAAACCCATGTAAATAAAAAAATAGACATTATAAAATGAGAGACGGGAGATATTTCCGTTTGGCCAAATAAAAACAAGTGAGGCAATCAATAGCAAAGCCGTAAACATCAGGACAAGAAAGCCCTTGAACCCGCCTGGAGATTTTATATTGATTTTTTTTGCGTAGCCGCTTTTTTTTATATTGTCCACAGGATTTCCGAGAGATTCTTTGCCTGCATTTTGTGTTTCGTAAGTTTCTTCGGCTTTTTGGGGATTGCTTTCAAGTTCCTGTTGAGCATATCCCTCCGGTGGTCCAAGATGTATTACATTATTTTCCATATTTTCGTTGCTGTCCAATTTTGTCTGTTCTTCCATAATGTTTCCTCCGTTTTAAAAACCAAAGATTGATTTCTTTTTTCCTTTTTTGTTTACGTTGTCGCAGAATGATTCAAAATCTTTCTGCATTTTAATGCTTGTCTCGTTCAGTTTGTCCTTGAATTTCTGGCTCACATAATCTTGATTAATCAGATGGCAGAATCCAGAATAAAACAGGCTGAACGCATTTCTTTCAATGAGAATATCCAGAACATAATTTGCGTACATCTCATAAATATTTGCATATCCAGAGGCATTGCTCTCGTCGGGAAAATCTTTCAGATAGTTCATGCAGAGACAGATGAATGAAATCTTCTTGTGTCTTAGATATTCGTTCAGGGCATCCCTTTCTTTTGAGCTTCCAAGAATTTTCTGGTTGAGTTTTTCGCGGGTCTTTCGTTTTAATAAATATTCAACCATTTCTTTTATGTCTGCGTCTCTGGAAATCAATGAGAACAAAGACTGTCGGTCATCTATTTCAATTGAACTGTCTGCATCAGTGTTTTTTTTGTTCCGCAGAATGTTCAGAACTCTTGTGAACAATGCTTCCCTGTCATTTTTGAAAATGTTTTTTGCCTGCTCTATGTCATTTGCCATGCCACGTTGGTCAATATGAATTAAATATGTTTCCAAATCACCATCGATTATTCTTTCGGTTGCCTTGCTTTTATTGTTTTCCAAAAGTGCCGCAATATTTTCGATAGAGGATGCTTTTTGCGTTCCCAGAATAAATGCGGCGGACATGTCGTTCAGTTTGGACAATTTTTGTTTATGTGCAAAATCGTTCCATTCCGCTTCTGAAAATGAATAAGTAAAACATGCAACCGTTTTCAAGTGCTGGTAATAGTCGGACGGAAGTTTTAGGGAAAAATCTTTTCCAGAGTTTGCCTGCTCTATATAAAAAAAATCCCTGAGATACGTTTCTTCCCTGTCCTTGAGGAGCTTGTTTCCTTCTAGAATTGAATTCATTTCGGAGCGAAGTTCTTCGTGGTTTATTTCTATTGGCTGATTGTAAATCTCAAGTTCCTGTAGCTTGAGGCTTTGGTATTCCCAGTACAGTTTTTCCAAGCATTTATCTGTGTTTAGTTTTTCAAATGAGGGTTTGCTTTTTACAAGCCTGATAAAGCTCTGCCAGTAGGATTCTATTTTGCAGTTGTCCTCCGCGGCCTTGATTTTTATCCAGCTCAATATCTCCTGCCGTGTTTTTTCCGATTCTCCATCCCAAAGATAAATTTGTTTTGCCGTGTTCAATAGCGCACCAACTTCAGACAGGTCAAGAACTCCATCGGACTCTTTTTCTTTTAGGCTGACATACATTTTTTCAAACAGGTGATGTTTCAGGTCTTTTTCAAAATTGAATTCATCGTTATCGTAATACTTAAATATGTTTTCAATTTCAAGAAGACAAAATTTAATCTGCTCGCCTTTTTCAATATCTTCGTTGTTATCCGTAAGATTTTTGTCAACATCTGCAAAACATTGATTTTTGAATTTTTCTACCTTCTGCAGAATATCGTCTGGGAGTGGATGGAAGGGAACAAGGTTGAAAAGGATATAGACTTCCGGCTTGGTTCTAAGGTGCTGTTCAAAAGTGGTTGTTGGTGTTTTGTCTTTCACAAACCATTCGTAGACTGTTTTATAAGAATATGATTTTTCTTCGACTGTGGTGCGCTCGTTTTTTTGCAATGCAACCGTGCCGCCAAGTTCAAAAAGAGAATCTGCAAATCCTAAAGAAAAATCGTTGTCTTTTTCCATGAACCAAAGTCCTATATCAAAAAGAAATCGTTTTCAGAATCATTTTTTGCCTGTTCAATCTCGTCAAGGGAAAGCAGGCTGTTTCTTTTGATTTCGCCGGTAACAGATTTGTTTGTTTTTTTGTCGATAGCAGAAACCTGGATGATTCCATTTCCGTCAATTTCAAATTTTACATGAACCATGTCCCCCCTTTTGTGGGCACAGTCGAGGCTCAAGATTACCTGTCCAAGCTCCGTGTTTTCCAGGGGATTCTCGCTTTCTCCTTCAAGCACCGGCAACTTTACTTCCGTCATATTGTCAAAGCTCATTGGATAATCCGATTCAAAAGAACAAGGGTATGTATGGTTTTTTAAAAGCATTTTTTTACAAACTTCTTTTCCACCTCTCATTCCTTTCAGGCAAATAGAAGCGGGAAGCACGCTGGAGACAAATTCAATTTTTGATGAAGTGCGTTTTCCTTCGTTCTCATTTTTAATTATTTTTTCGATTTCGTCTGAATTGTTTTCTGCCATGTCGTAGCGTGGTTTTTCTTCAAGCGTATGTATGATTGCGTTTGAGCCTTTTTTGTCACAGTATTTTTTGTAGGCATGAATTGCCGCCCCTTCAGAGACGCATGTCTTTGGATCTATCTGTCCAAAAAGGATTTCTTTGTCGCTCAGTTTTCTTAGCGAGTCCTGGATGAAAAGACAGTTGCTCATGCTTCCGACCATCAGAATGGTATCGATGTTGCCCCATGTCATGTTGGCATCTTTCATTAGGTTGCTGCATTTGATTCTACACTTTTCTGTAAACTCATTTGTTATGTTCGCATATTTTTCTCTTGTGTAGATTTCTTCTACCGAATGTCCCTTGTATTCCATTGTAATTTTTGCGGAATCGACATTGGGATTTGACAATTCTTTTTTTAGCTTTTCAACATCAAGGGTAAGCTGTCCAACAGTTTTTTCTTTTTCGGTTCCTTTTTCAAGATTGAATTTGATTCCAAATTTTTTATTGAACATCTCGATGATGTTTCCGCGACAGATATTGTCCCAGTCTGCACCACCAAGCCTTGCGTCTCCATCTGTGCATTTTGTTGTGCTGGAGATTCCGTTTTCGTCTTTGAGCAAATCGATTATTGTTGCGTCGAAAGTTCCTCCGCCAAGGTCGAATACAAAAACTCTTTCCCTTCCGTTTTCTTTGAGGAACTTTGAAACTGTGCTGTATGAAAGAGCCGCAGCGGTAGGTTCGGTGATAACTTCAAGCACTTCAAATCCTGCCAATTCACCAGCAATTCGTGTTGCCTCTTTTTGTGCCTGCTTGAAATATGCGGGACAGGTGATTACAGCCTGTGATACTTTTGTTCCTAGCTGGGCCTCCGCATCTTCCTTCAGCTGCTTCAAAATCTTTGACGATATTTCTTCTGGTGAAAAAATTCTATTCCAGTATTCATACGGTTTGTATTTTCCTGTGATTGGATTTTTTCTGACTTTATTTTTTTCACATCCCATCTGACGTTTTACAAGAGTCACAAGCCGTCCGTCCGTATCATTTGGCGCAAGCTCTTTTGCTTTTTTCCCGACTATAAAATTGTTTTCCTTTTCGCAGAAATATACTGCCGATGGAGTTACGAATTCACCGTCCCTGTTTCTGATTACGGTGGTCTTTCCGTTTTCATCAACCGCAGTCACGGTACAGTTTGTTGTTCCAAGATCAATTCCAAGCAAATATTCCATTTTATAGTTCCTTTGTGTTTTCCAAATAATTGATTATAGCTTCTATTTGAGTTTCCTTGTCGGAGAAAATATCTCCGATATTTATTTCATTGCAATAGTTATGGATTTTTTCGATGTCCAGCTGACTCAGGAGATTTTGCAGGTCCGAATTTTTTGCCATTGCGTTTATGTTTGCGGCGGAAAGCAGCGTTTTTCTTTCACCAAATATTTTTTCAAAAAGATTCAGCCGGAAAGTTTCATCGAAATAATTATTCAGCAGCATCCTTGAGTGCATGTTGAAAATGTCCAGCTCGTCATCATCCGCAAGGGGGGAGGGAAGTGCGTCTGCTTTTTTCTCAACTTCAACATTCTCCCTATCCTTTGTTTCCGCATTTGCTTTTCCCTGGAAGCGGATTGGCTCGTCCTCTTCGCTCTCTGTTCCCGGGTCCGCATAATTGAGGGAGCTCCCATTTTCTTTTTCATATTTCTTAAACAAATCCTCATAGTGACAGAGGTTTCTGTATTCCATGTACATGTAGTCCTGAAAATAAACAACCGCACCCAAAGTAAAATCCATGTTCACATCTATCATGTTGGTTGTGTCGGGAAGTTCTGCCAGGTGCACATCAATATAATCTTCCTGATTCAAAATTGGTTTGAACAGAACCTTGTTTTCGGTAATAAAGAATGTTGAATCCCTGGTTATGAAAGAATTCTCCGACAGCTGTTTTACTCTTTCCTCCAACAGTTGAACCGATGTCGAGGCATATTTTTCATATTCCCTTGAGTCAATATCAACGACACCCAAAACTTTCTTTGCCTCATCAAAAAGATATTCGTCAACATGCCTTATAAAACCTGACGGGTCTTTTGTTATGTCCTGTCTGTCCTTTGAAATGCCCTCTCCCTTTATTGTCCATTTCTTGAAAAAATCTCTGGCAACATTTTCAATAAGGCCTTGGTTTGCAGGTCCAAATTTTTTTTCGTAGATTTTGTTCAGGAGATTTGTGTATTCGTCCTGCTTGAGCTGTGAAATAATATGGTAGTGTGTCGGCATTTTGGAAATGTATTCTTTTTTGTGGGCAATCATTGTTCTTTTTTTCTGGAGCCTGTCCTTCAGTATTTTCAAGTCCTCAATGAATGTTTCACAGTTGTGGATTGGATTTGCGGAATTGACAGAAGAATCGTCCCACTGTTTTAGGAAAGACTCAATCAGATTTCGCCGTATTTCATTTTCCAAATATTCTTTCAAAGGAAGTTCCAGTATTGCATTGTTGATTAGCATTTTCCTGACAGGACGGAAAAATGGCAGCTTGTAGATTGCGGATTTTTGGTATTTCCGTATCTTTTTTTCAATTCTTTCATAGTCGCCAGAAATATCTATTTCGGAAGATTCCTGCAAAAGTTTTTTCAGGTCATCGGTCCATGATTCAAAAATATTTTTCAAGTCCGTTATGTATCTGATGTAATATTGAATGTTTCCTGTCAGCTTGTCAACTTTGAAAAGATTGATGTAACCTTTTTCCAGCTCACCGTGCATGTGACGGATTTCTTCCTTTACAAAATCATCATAGTACGGCAGCAGGTCGTAGAGTTTTTGGTTGATTCTGTCTTTGCATATTTCGACATAGTTTTTTTCGTCCCTGTATTCCTGGTTTATATATGACGGAATCAAGCCCTTTAGTTCGTTTTTGAATTTGCTGATGAACAATGAAACGGCCCTGTCGATTGGAAATCCGATGTCATATCCTGACTCACTTCTTTTGTAGGAGCTTTCCTTGTCCCTGTCAATGATGTCCAGCATTGAAAGAAATTTGTTTTCAAGGGCATCAAGATTTATTCCCTTTACCTCGTCCCGCAGCAGATAGTCCGTGACCAAATCTTCAAGGCAATATGTCAGATAATATTTTTGAAGCTGGTCCAGTCTAGAAATCTGCGCCATTGTGAAACTTGAAAAACAGTTTTGACTTTTTTCTGCCCGGATGGCCTGAACTTGGTTTGCCCTTTCCTTGTATTTGTTGAGCAGGTAATACAGTTCATAAAATATTCTTTCAGCAAAAATTTGGGTTGTCATGTTCATTACGGAATTTTCATCTCCAGGTGTGACGACAATATAGTTTCTGCTGAACGGACCCATCGGACATTCTATTCTTCTGACGTTGAGGCCGCTTATGTTTTTATATTTCGGAATGTAATAGTTATCGACATCGGCTTTTTCTATCCTTTTAAAAAAATTTAGAATGGATGTCATTTTTTCTGGCGAACATTTTAGCTGGGTTTCCAGTCTGTCGGAAAATGTAAAGAATCCCAGAACATTGTCCTTGTCGCGCAGAAGGATGTTCTCTTGGTCAAGAATTAGGGGAATCATTGCGTAGTCAAGAGCATAGTTTGAAGTTATGTCTTCATATAGGTCTCCGACAAAAACATACGAGAAAGGTTTTTTCCCGTTCTTCGAGTCGGACGAATCGACAAGCCTTGTGATGTCTTCGGAAATCTTTGCGTAGTTAAAACTTTTGTTGTTCCTGTAGGCCAATGGGTACACATTGATTTCATCCCTAAGTTCAGGAGGAAGAAGACTTTTTCTTTCCGATTCTATCTCATTGAAAAGCTCAATCGTCCTTTCCCCGAATTCTCCCAATCCAATAAGAATTACATCCTTCATAATTTAAATCTCCAATTCCTATTTGAATATTGGTTTTGATTTTGTGTCGGGTCTACAGTCAACTCCAAAACATTCCTGTGAGATTTCCCTCAGCAGATTCACATCCCTGTCCGTAAATCCAAATGGGAGGTTCTTGATTTCCTGATATTTTTCTTTTGTCCTTTCCAGGAACATGTCCCTGTACTCCGGTTTTACGAATTCAGTTTGCAAATCATTTGCGAGCTTTCGGATTTCATCCACGGCCTTTATGTCGTTTATTCGTGTACTTTCGGCCATGAATGTGGCTTCCACAAAATTTTTCCCAAGGTCCAGCGATGGTACTTCCTTGTCATTTTCACAATCGTATCCCGTGAAAAAGTGTACACCAAAGGAATCAACGACAAGCCTTTTTGCAATCAAAGTAATCAGGAGGGCCTTTCTGAAAGAATCTCTCAACTCCAGTGGGCTGGATTCCGCTTCATTCAGGTCCGCAAATTTCACGGTCCCGAACATGTGAAGATTTTCTTCGGTACGTCCGTTGAAGTCGTTCTCTTCTTTCTGTTTTCTCATTGCCTTCAGATATTCTTCCCTGTATGGACCTGAGACACTTGTAATTGCCCTGAGCGGGAATCCGACGATAACTTTCATAATGTTGATTTCGCCTGTCTCGTCCGACGGAATGATTTCCAAATCTACGCTCGCGTTTTTGAGAATCCATGCCTTCAAACATTTTCCGTATATTGGACATTGTTCACTGTTTTCCATGCTTCCGCCGGCATCAAAGGGACATACGAAAGGTTTTCCGACTTTTGTGCTTAGGCTTTCCTTGCAGTACTTGTCATACTCTGGTTCGTTTGGAATTGATATTGCATAAAAAATCTTTCCCTTTGTGTTGAGGCCCGACGCGCTCATTTCCTGTCCGTCAAGTCTTGTGTAGACCTGCGCCGTTGTAAGGTATGCGCCGGAAGTAAGGGCGTTGAGTTTTTCTTCATCCTCAAGCAGTCTCTGCCTTATGTTTATTTCCGCAACCGGTCCGAAGAAGAATTTTTCTGTCTCCGACAAAAGCAGTTTCATAATTCTCGCTTCCGGCAGTGCGCTTCCTGCTCTTGAGTAGTCTGTGTCGAAGGCTTCTTTTGACTGTAAAACTTTTGTCAGTGTTTCAAAAATCTGTTCCTCGCCAAAATCTTTGTTGGCCATGAGCTTGTTGTAAATGCCTTCCACATCCTTTTTATAATTGAAGATTTCGATGTTGAAGTTGCCGTTGCTTTCCGTCTGGTTTTTGTACAGGAAAGTCTTTGCCTCTTCCTGGAGTTTTTTAAATTTATTTATCGCGCTTCCGGTGTTCAGGATTCTGTTTTCCAGTTCCTTCAGTATGCCATCTGACAGGTGGATGCCGTTCTCCTGTATCTCTGTAAAATATTGTCGGACGAGTTTTGCGGTATGCTCATTTTTCTTTGCGATGATTATGTCCTCGTATGCCGAAAGCGTTTCCTCCAGAAGTCTCTGGATGTTTTTTGATGATGGAATCAGTGAATTCAGTGCCGACTTCAGGGCGGAGAATTTTCCATCAAAAATTTCTTCAAAATCCTTTGCCTGTTCCCTTGCATCCTCTTCCAGCCTGCGGAAATTTTCGTTCGCGCTTGTGAATCGGGCATAGAGATTTTCGAGGAAGGCCTTTGTCCGTGCGACGGAGCCTCTTGTCATGCGTTTTCCATCCTGCAATGGATTGGCTGCGTCCTCAACAAGTCTGAGGTTTAGCATTTCTGACATCCTGTGCTGAATGTCGGAAATGAATTTTTCCTTTCTGTCTCTTGGATAAACCGAAGTCTGTGTCTTGAAGTTGTTGAAAATTTTCCTGATGTCTTCTGTCCAGTTTGTCACTGTTCCTGTAATTGATTTTTTGTCTTCCTTTATCAGTTCTATACATTCATCCAGCTTGGAGCCTTTTGAACTGTCAAGATATTCTGTGAAAGACAGGAAATCATCCGTGTCCGGATCTTTGAACATGCTGAACGAATCTGCGAGGATGCTGCTTTCATTTCCTTCGGGATTTGTTTTGGAATCATTCAGGAACCGCTCAACGAGCCTGTCGATTTCAACTTTTCCATACGAGTCGTCGAGAATGATTTTAAAATAGTTTTCCGCAAGTTTGAATGAACAGAGCTGCGTAATTTTCCTTCGTGGATAGACGATAGATGTGTTGCCGGTGGACGCATATCTGACTGGCTTGTGAAGTTTTCTGTCCTCGTCAAGATTGACCCAAATATTGTTTGAAACTGATTCCCACCTTGTTGCGACATCGCTCCCTGTAAGGAGATAAATAAATCTTGCCGCCATTTCCGCAAACTGTTTTGGAGATGAAAAAGCGACACCAGTTTCGTTTGCCTTGTCAAAAAGGTAGGGATAGTCAAAAGAAAATGTGTTCGAAGAATTTGTATAATCCCAGTCGCTTGAGGATATGTTTCTGTACGCCGGATAGAACTGTCTTTTGGGTGAACGGAAATTGTTTTCATTTTGATAATGGTCCAGCTCAATCAGCGAGGCGTAGCAGTTTGGTTTTAGCTTGAGGTCTCCGCTTATTGAGTCGTAGACACTTGCAAGAGCCATGAATCCATATATTTTTGTTATGACATTTGTTTGTTTTGCAACGAAGCGAACAAGGTTTGCAACATCAAGGAATATTCCTGATCCAGTTCCACCGCATATAGAGCCGCAGATGAATACGTTTGTGAATGGCACAAGGTTGGATTCTCCAATTTTGTTTCTCCTTGCTTCGTCAACGTCAATTGTTGTGCTGAGTATGTTGTAAAGCTTGTCCCTTATTTTTGCGGCGTTCCATGCGAATGAAAAGCGACCGACAGGCTTCATCTGGCTTGCTCCACCGGAAAGCATTGTTGGATTCAGCTGCGAGCGTTTGGAATCCGGATACCATTCCTTGATGCTCGGAAACTGGTCCAGATTCAATGTTGATGTCAAACCGTCCGCGCCAAGTCTTTCAATTTCTGTATTCGGATCAAGATTGATTTCATCTTTCACAGTTTTGATTTCGCTGGTAACAGAATCAATGCTGATGTCCGTGTCAAGGCTCAAAAGGCGCAGCAAGGGATAGTCCTGCATTCCATTTGGCGAATTTTCGATAATCATTTTCTTCAGTGCCAGAAGAATATTTTTTCCAGTTCCACCCACGCCGATTACTACAGTTGGTTGATATCTTTTCATTTTAACCTCGCCATGCTTTTATTAAATCTTTTTCGCGTTCATTTCCTCAAAAGATTTTTCATTATACTCAAACATATAGTTTCTTTTTGATTTTGTTGCGGCCTTTTCTTCCTTCTCCCGCAAAAGGTAGATGATTATGAAAATTATTATTGACGTGCCAAGCGAAAGGTATATGGCGAAACGCAAAAACAGTTTGTCGAATGCGTTTTTGGCTTTGTTGAACGCCTTTATGCTTGCGCTGTCGGCGGGGAGTCCCGTGAAGCTCTCCATGGAAACATTTTTTACTATAGGTGCAATCCATGGTTTCAGGAGACTGTTCTGTATGTATGATTCCCTTATTTCGCTGGAATACCTTTCCACGATATTGGCACATTCCACAAGCGTATTTTTTTCAAGGGCATTGTTGAAAGCCTCTTTTGAGTCATCGTCAATCTTGATTAATTTGAACGCATTTTTTAGAGAATCTTTCAGCGTTCTGTTTTTAGAATACTTGACTGCGTATTTTACTATGCTCTCCTTTGCTTTTTCCAAATCCACCGCGGATGAAATTTTTTCTGCATGGAAAGTGTCCACCATTGAATCAACTACATTTTTAAGGACATCCTCTGCCTCTTCATAAAATGCGTCGCGGGTTTTTGCAACGATGTCGTTCTTTATTCCGTCAACGAATCTGTTTTTTGTTTCGGTAAAAAGTTTTGACTTACAGAGCACCAGCGGCAGAAATAAATATGTGACGGTGGTGACGAATATAAGGACGCATCCGGTCAGTGTCGTGCGCTTTCTGTTTTCAAATCCACGTATGCGGCAAAAATAGAATTTCCATACGGCGAAACACAGTGCGCCAACAAAAACGGCCACCAGACCCCAAATCAAAAATCCTCTAAAAAAATCCATTCCAGTCTCCGCGCTTCCGTTTACCTAACCCTGCTGAACTTTATGCTGCACGAGCTTCCGTCTTTGAGCACAAGTTTTATGGAGGTCCCCAGTGTGTAGGGATTCAGCTTTTGGTTGGGGGCAAACCATTGTTCGCTCTCCATTTCAATTTTCCAGCTTGATTTTCCGGACCTGATTATTTTCCCAACAACGGGAGGAATATTGGAGCCTTCAAGCCGGAGATTGAGTCCTATCTTGCTTCCGAATTCCAGTTCCCGGTTTATCTTGACTGAAGCGGACCTTGGCTTTGCGGAATTATTTCCCACACGCTCAATCTTGATTTTTATTGGCCGCCTCTGTTTGTGAATATTTATGATTATGATTGCGAGCACAATTAAAATTATGGCCGAGGCAATCGGGAGAACCTTTTCCAAAACCAGCGCAAGGGGTGATTTTAGTTCAACAAAAAACAGATACTCTGGAATCTGTCCGTCGCTTTCGGCATTCAGTTTTGTATTTATGGTGAGCTTGAGTTTTCCCTTTCCAGATATGGCCGGCAGTTTTACATTTCCACGTGTCTCGCGGATGGAGCCTGGAGCAAATTCAATGTTTCCCTGTTCCGGTACAATCTGGAATTCAACGCTCTCTCCTGTGGAGTCCTTTTGGAAGGAGCCTTTTATGTCAGTAAACTCCATTACGACCGTGGCAAACCTGTATTCGCTCCTCATCTGCCAGGTGAAAAGGTCGGAGCTGTTTGAAACTATGGTATATTTTGAAGGGTCGGAACTCAAATCAATATTTCCGAGCTTCACATTTGAGAAGGCAATTTTTCCGTTGTCCCTGGGTTTTACCGGTGGGATTTGTTCAAGCCATTTGTCGAACAGGATTCCGAACTGTGACATGTCGCTCAATGTTTCGTAGCGCTCAGGATATGCGTTCGCCCTTTTTGCGATGTCCTCAATATTGTCAAGAGCCTCGCTTCCATTTTTGATTCCAAGGAACCACCAGTTTTCGTAGGATGCTTTCTGTGGATTCATGGCGGGGTCTTCAAAAATTGCGTCAGGGGAGTCGTAAAGTATTTTGCTTTTGCTGTTCGGGCTTTGATATATGTTTCCGTCGGTGATGAACAGGACCAGGGGATCGAGCATGTTGCCGTCGTTTTCTTCTTCAATTTTATTGACGTACTCGAATGTCTTTTTCATTGCCGCCCCAATATCCGTATTGAGATTTGTCGGCATCCAGTCTTTCATGGAGCGGAGGTAACTTTTGATGTTATCCTTGTCCATGCTGAATTTTATTCCGAAGGAGCGCGCTTTATCAATATTGTCGGAATCCCCGAGCGGAACAACAACGCAGTAGTCATTGTCTTCGAGCCTCTCGTCCACAATCTTTTCGCAAAGTCCGTCTATGATTTTGTCCAGCTGATTTTTTATGCTCTGCGATATGTCAACCACAAGAACAATGATTCTTCCCGGCATGGCAGGAGGTGTTTCGGCTTCCTCAATCGCAATACTTTTCTCAATCTTTTTATTGCAGGAGCCAAGTGAAAATAGAAAAAGCGATGCGGCAAATATGGAAATTATTTTTCCTAGTTTTTTCATTTTGAGCCTCCTTCCAGTATAAACTTTGAGTCACGGTTTTTGATTACGTCCGGCAAAACTTTTATTGTTATGATGAACGCAAAGACCGAGACAACCGCCACTATGGAGCCTGTTATTATGATTGTCTTTATCACCGGGAATTTGAAGAACAGCGACATGAATATAAGAATCTCGGGGACAAAAAGAAAAACCATGTAGATAATCTTGTAGAAACTTTGAAAATATTCTTCCCCCTCGCCGGTCAGAAGTTCCTTCAAAACTTTTGAAAGAAAAATATAGGTTGTGAGGCACACGGTCAGGAAAAGCAAAATCTGCACTATGATGATTGCAATTGAATATGGGTCAAGCCTGTATGGAATGCCCTGTGCCTGTCCGAGTACATTTCTGATGAAATCAGTGGCATTGACTTTTCCGAGCATCAGACCGATGAATCCTTCCTTGAACAAAAAAAGAAGCGGGGAGATTATAAAAGCCAGCGAAGCTATGTAAATTATTCCAATCAACAGTCCAAGCAAAACTGATTTCAAAAAATTTTTCATGTCGCTACTCCCTGCTGTCCGTAAATAGTTTTACAATCTCATTGCTGGTGTATGGATTTTCCAGCAGCTGTTTTTCCGGGTTTTTCGGATAATGCCTTCTTATGAAATCATCAGGGCGCACAAAGAAATAGTTGCAGGAATATGTGTCGTCGCGTTTTCCTCCATGTGTGATTGAGCAGTCCCATGTCAGGTCAAAGAGATACCATCCGTCGTTCAGTTCAAGGATTGTCCATGCGTGGTCCTGGTCCTCAACTTCTTCGGCTGTTCGTTCTGTGCCGTCAAGCGCATTTCCAAGCACGTTGATTGCCCTGATTCCAAGTTTTTCGCAGAAATAAACGAATGTCCTTGAAAATCCTGCGCATACACAGAGTCTACGGGAAAGTACGGTCCTGAAATCCCATGGCCAGTAATTGCCAATCTCAAGTGAGTCATGGTCGTAGCTTGCGAGATACCAGATGCAGTCGTGGACAAGTTTTATCTTGTGATAATCATCCAGCGCATTTTCTTCTATATAATTGACGCACAAATCAACAATTTCGTCCGGGGAAAATGTTTCAATATTTCTGCTTTCAAGGAATTCTCCCAAGTCTTTGTCGGCGCTGTCCGTTCTGTATTTGTCGGCTTTTTGGATTGAGGGGCCTGCCTTCAAGGGATTTTCGGTTTTTCTGTCCTCAACAATTATATCCGCAATCTTGTTTGTATAGCTAAAATAGTCGTCTGAAAGATACACGTCTATTCTTTTTGTGCCGTTCGGAACGTACAGACATTTTGTTTCATATTTTCCGGTAATTTTGTTTCTGTCCAGCACAAAGGAATCAAGATTTTCACTGTTGCTGTCAAGGAAATAAACATGGCAGTATTTGTAGTTGGAACCAAAAGAATCGACCGACATGCTGTAGATTTTTTCATCGTCAACAGGAATTTTAAGGCTGGACATTGTTGCTGATGATATTACAATGTTTTCTCCGTTCTCAAGTTTGTTGCTTTTGCTTTCATCGATTTCACCAACAAGATTGAATGAAACCAGCGACTCGGTAAAGGATGTTGATGTGGAAGAAAGAACGATTCTAAATTCTTCTGCATCGGAAGGAATCTGGTAATTGATTTTAAAGTATTTTGATTTGTTCCTTTCAACCGGCAGCCACTGGAAATTGTGTTTGTTGACAGCATTGAGAATGCAGTAGCTGCTGTCGAACGGACCTATTTCAAATGTATATGTCTCTCCACGCTTCAACGCTTTTGGGTATCGTGAAGTGTATTTATGGTCTATTGATATTTTTTCGGAAAAACGGAGGACCTCAGGCTGTTCTTTTGATGGAACATTTTCAGATTCCCTGCGCCTTTCTTCATCCTCGATTACGTCCTTGAATTCTTCCAGAGTGATGACATCATACGCGGCATATATTTTTACATCGTTGCTGTCTTTTGCGTTTGCCCTGTCCGATATTCCGATTTCTACTTTTTCGGTTCCCTTTGGAATGATTAAATTCTGGGAGAATATATTGGACTCAATTTTTCTTAGTGAAATCCATTTGTCCCCTTCGTTGGGGATTACGAAATGTACTCTGATATATTTATGGCTGGTTGTTGCGGTGAATTCATATTCGCGGTTTTGTACCAGGGGGACTTCAAAAGGTGAGAACAGCCCTATGTCCAAGTCCTCGTCAAAGATTGTTGGCGTGCCGTAGGGAATTTCCTTTACTGGAGCCGCGCTGTCTGGAATGCATCCTGAAAACGCAAAACAAATGGTTCCAAGCAAAGAGAAAAGCACTAATTTTTGAAAAATGGAGCCAGTATTTTTTTTCATTGATAAAACCCCAGTCGCAAGCCGCAAGCCATTTGGCTTGCGGCTTGCTCTTTGAGTTTTCACTTGCCCGCCAAAGGGCGTGCATTTTTTGCAAGCAAAAAAACGTGAAAACTCGCGGTCTCTATTTTAGAATGAACCTGCAACTGCTACAGCGCATGCTACGGTACAAGTCGCAAGCCATTCGGCTTGCTAACGAGTTTTTACTTGCTCACGAAAGCTCGCATTTTTTGCTTTCGCAAAAAAACGTAAAAACTCGCATGTTAAATTAGAAGCTTCCTGCTACAGCAACTGCACAAGCTACGGTACAACCGACCATTGGGTTGTTGCCCATGCCCATGAAGCCCATCATCTCGACGTGTGCTGGAACTGATGAAGAACCGGCGAACTGTGCGTCTGAGTGCATTCTTCCCAAAGTGTCAGTGAATCCGTATGATGCTGGACCTGCTGCCATGTTGTCTGGGTGGAGTGTGCGTCCTGTTCCACCGCCGGAAGCTACAGAGAAGTACTTCTTTCCTGCAAGGAGGCGTTCCTTCTTGTATGTTCCTGCAACCGGGTGCTGGAAGCGTGTCGGGTTGGTTGAGTTTCCTGTGATTGAAACGTCTACATCCTCATGCCACATGATTGCGACACCCTCGCGAACATCGTCTGCTCCGTAGCACTTTACGATGAGGCGGTCAGGGTTTGAACCATAAGGAACTTCCTTTACTACTGTAAGAGCTTTGTCCGTTCCCTCGCCGTTGAAATAGTCGAACTTTGTCTGGACATAAGTGAATCCGTTGATGCGGGAAATAATCTGTGCAGCATCTTTTCCAAGACCGTTCAGGATGACGCGGAGCTTGTTCTTGCGGACCTTGTTTGCGTTTGCCGCAATCTTGATTGCACCTTCAGCGGCTGCGAAAGACTCGTGTCCTGCCAGGAATGCAAAGCACTGTGTCTCTTCGCTCAAAAGGCGTGCGCCAAGGTTTCCGTGTCCAAGACCAACCTTGCGGTCATCGGCAACAGAACCTGGAAGACAGAATGCCTGGAGTCCTTTTCCGATGTTTGCGGCTGCTGCAGAACCAGTCTTGTCGCCTGTCTTTTCAGCTTCCTTGATTGCGATTGCAGAACCGAGCACATAGGCCCACTTTGCGTCTTCAAAACAAATCTGCTGTGTTGACTGGCAGATTTCATAAGGGTCAAATCCACGTGACTTGCAGAGGTCGCGCGCTTCGTTCAGTCCCTTTTCTCCTTCAGAAAATCCATATTCCTTGAGAGCCTTGTTCACCTGAGGAATGCGGCCCGTGAAATCTTCAAATAATGCCATAATCGTATTCCTCCTAAATTACTCTTTGCGTGGGTCGATGAGTTTGACCATTCCCTGGTCGGCTGTAACGCGTCCGTAGTGTGTGCGTGCGCCTTCAATGGCTTCCTGGGCTGGTTTTCCGGCCTTGAGAGCATCCATCAGCTTACCGAAGTTGATGCAGTTGTAGCCGATAATCTGTCCGTCCTTGTCAACGGCACATGTCTCTACGTATCCTTCTGTCATCTCCAGATAGCGTGGACCGGTCTTGCGTGTGGCGAACATTGTTCCAACCTGTGAGCGTAGGTTCTTTCCCAAATCTTCCAGGGATGCTCCAACCTTGAGGCCGCCCTTTGAGTAGGCAGACTGTGTGCGTCCGTAGACAATCTGCATGAAAAGCTCTCTCATTGCTGTGTTGATTGCGTCGCAAACAAGGTCGGTGTTCAATGCTTCAAGAAGAGTCTTTCCGATAAGGATTTCCGAAGCCATGGCGGCGGAGTGTGTCATTCCGGAGCAACCGATTGTCTCAACCAGAGCCTCCTCAATGATTCCGTCCTTGACATTCAAAGAAAGTTTGCAGGCTCCCTGCTGTGGTGCGCACCAGCCGATACCGTGTGTGAAGCCAGATACATCCTCGATTTTTTTGACCTGAACCCATTCGCCCTCTTCCGGGATTGGAGCAGGACCGTGATATGCGCCCTTAGCCAAAGGACACATATGCTCTACTTCTGCTGTGTAGACCATTTAGTAACTCCTATAAATATAGAGAAAAGTAATTTGAATGGAAAACGAAGCGGATGGGAAATTGCAGAACCCTGCAAACTCATTAGCCACAATCAGTCATTTCCCAGTCTAGAATCGCTTTACCAGACGTTCCTATAGAATATAGCTTTTTGGGAGATTTTTCAACACACTGGAAGCCAATATGCCCCAATTCTTCGGTCCGGGCATTGACAGGGATGATAATAAACATTAGAGTGTTAGCAATAACTAACTACGACTCGTCAGCCACAGTCAGTATTTCTTTGGAGGTCTTTTTAAATGCTAAACTCGGTTAAAATCAGCAATGTAATCGGTCGTGAGATTATCGACTCACGCGGAAATCCAACCGTTGAGGTGGATGTCATTCTTGAAAACGGTGTAATGGGACGTGCCGCAGTTCCAAGCGGTGCTTCAACGGGTGAAAACGAAGCTCTTGAACTCCGCGACGGTGACAAGAATCGTTTCGGCGGAAAAGGTGTGTTAAAGGCTGTCGAAAACGTCAACAAAATCATCGCCCCGGCTTTGAAAGGCGACAACGTATTCGACCAGAGGGCCGTTGACATGAAGATGCTTGCACTTGACGGAACCCCGACAAAGAGCAAACTTGGAGCAAACGCAATCCTTGGTGTGTCTCTTGCAACTGCACAGGCTGCAGCAAAGGCGCTCAACATTCCGCTTTACCGCTACATCGGTGGAGCAAACGCACATGTCCTTCCGGTCCCGATGATGAACATAATCAACGGCGGCGCACATTCCGACGCACCGATTGCATTCCAGGAATTCATGATTCGTCCGGTCGGAGCAAAAAATGAAAGGGAAGCAATCCGCATGGGTGCAGAAGTTTTCCACGCACTTGCAAAGCTCCTCAAAAAGCGCGGACTTTCAACAGCCGTAGGTGACGAGGGGGGATTTGCACCGAAGTTTGACGGAATCAACGATGCTCTGGACTCAATCGTTCAGGCAATCAGCGATGCAGGATACAAGCCGGGCGAGGACGTGAAGATTGCAATGGACTGCGCATCATCTGAATTCTCTGTCGAAAGGGATGGAAAATTCTTCTATAATTACAAGCAGCTTTCAAACGGAACTCCAAAGGACCCGAACGGAAAGGAGCTTTCGGACGACGAGCAGATTGCCTACCTTGAGGAACTCATCACGAAATATCCAATAGACTCAATCGAGGACGGACTTGATGAAAACGACTGGGAGGGATGGAAAAAACTTACCGCACGGATTGGCGACCGCTGCCAGCTTGTAGGCGACGACCTTTTCGTTACCAACGTAAAGTTCCTTGAAAAGGGAATAAAGATGGGGGCGGGAAATTCAATCCTCATCAAGGTAAACCAGATTGGCTCGCTCACTGAAACACTTGAGGCAATCGAGATGGCTCACCGCCACGGATATACGACGGTCACAAGTCACCGCTCAGGCGAAACCGAGGACACCACGATTGCGGACATAGCCGTTGCGACAAATTCCGGACAGATTAAGACCGGATCCATGAGCCGCACCGACCGCATGGCAAAGTACAACCAGCTCATCAGGATTGAAGAGGAGCTTGGGGACACAGCCGTCTACGGATACAAAAAACTCAGATAGGCAAAACTTTTCGGAGGGGACCGTCTCTCGGATGGGGGACGGTTTTTTTATTGCCGCTTTTTAGAAATGCTCTTGACAAAAAAGAAAAAAAAGGATAACATAAATATCACTTCGGGCGATTAGCTCAGCTGGTAGAGCAACAGACTCTTAATCTGTGGGTCGGGAGTTCGATCCTCCCATCGCTCAGTCCATGCGGTAGTCGTATAACGGCTTATTACCCCAGCCTTCCAAGCTGGAGACGAGGGTTCGACTCCCTTCTACCGCTTCACTTAATTCCTTATAATATATAGAGTTAGCCAATCAGAAGCGAACCGTGATAGCAGGTTGATAGCAAGAGCCAGTTCCCGGAGGTCCGCATGAGAATCACAGAACCGTACACATTGTTTTTGAGGACGCTTCCAAGCGGGAAGCAGGTCTACTATTACCAGTTCAGGGACGAGAACGGGAAACGTTCTCCCGCATATTCGACGGGGACGGACAAGCTGTCCCAGGCGAAAAGAATCTGCCAGAAACTTTACAACGAAGGAAAATTCTCGAAGTCGGAGGGACTTCGCTTTTCGTCGTTCGCGGAAGGATTCTTCGATGACGGGTCGCAGTATCTTGAATGGAAAAAAATAAGCGGATCCCCGCTCGCGCCGTCCACGGTGTCGTCCTACAGGAAATTGCTTACCATGCAGGTAATGCCTTACTTCGGCGAGATGGAGATAAAAAAAATCAGCACGGACACGGTGAAGAAATGGATACTCTGGCTGAACGAGAAGTGGTCGGTCAAGACCTCCAACAATGCCCAGTCGGTGCTGAACATAATCCTCCGTTCCGCAAAGGAGCGGCGCATCATAAACGAAATTCCGAGCCATGACATATCATTTAGAAAAGTGGAGAAAAAGAAACGTGAGCTTCTGACCGTTGACGAACTCCGCCAGATATACTGCTGCGGAGAATGGAGGTGGGAGTGCGCCCGCCGTGCGTTCCTTGTCTGCGCGATTACCGGGATGAGAATCGGTGAAGTGGTCGGTCTCCAGTCGTTTGAAGTGGGAACCGACAGGCTCAACGTTGAGCACAGCCTCCATCCCCAGTTCGGTCTCGGGCCCACGAAGACAAGGGTATGCCGATACGTCCCGATACCCCCCGCGCTGGGGCTGAAAGAAAAATGCGGCTCAAAGTGGGCCTTCCAGAAACCCGGAACGGAGACACCCGTCCTTGCGAGCTACGTCTACAAGCGGCTTATGGCAATCCTTGAGGACATGGGAATCGACCACAAGGCACGCGGCATCACGGTCCACTCCCTCCGCAACATGTTCATATCCTACATGCGCGGCTCCACCTTCGGAGCCGAAATCGACCTGAAGATAAAGGCTGTCGTCGGACATGCGGACGAATCGATGACGGACTGGTACACATACTGGACCCCGGAAATGTTCCCTGAAATTTATGAGGTGCAGGAACGGCTGTACCGTGCGATAACAGGCTCCGCTTGCTGAAAAAAAAGTCCCGCCTTACCGTCCCCCTTATGGAGGTGCTGCCATGTGGGTGGACGAAACGAAGAACGTCACTGCTATCAATTATTGGCTCAGAAGGACGGTCGAGAGACTGGACGGGGATGCGGTGGAGACATCGTATTACATGCAGGAGACCAACGACACCGAGCCGGACATCTTCATTTCCGGCGGAGAGGAGCTTGACCTTCTGAGATGGAACGGAATAACTGCGGAAGAATTTGCGAAGGCCTTTGACGGGCTTGAAAAAATCAGGAAGACAGTCTGGACTCCCGACGGAGAGGACACGGAAAAGAACATCGTCGTCTGCGAATACTTTTATTCTACAAGGGAAAGGGAAGATACCGTCCGCGTGAGGGCATCCGGTCCATGTTCGGAGTGCCGCTACTACAGGCCGAACGCGGAAGGCCCCGGCATGTCTTCCATGGAATCAAACCCGATGGGGTATCTCAGAAGGAAACCCCCGTTCTTCGGCATGAGGAAGTGCGACCGTTTCTGGCGTGCCAGCGGAGCCGGGATGTGCCTGCGTTTCATAACGAGGGACTACGTGTCCGGCAGGGTGTTCAAGGGGGACTGCAGGAGGCTAAACGGACACGGACAGTGCGCCGGATTCGAGCAATACATCCCCGAAGAGCCGGACGTTCCGGGCGAGCAGGAAATCATGCCCGAAGAGGAAATCCCGGTCGAGGACAACGAAGAAACCGGGGACAACGGAAACACAGACATGCCTACGGGGGAGAACGGAAATGACCAGGGCACAGATGCTTGACATAAGGGACGAAATCGTTGAAATGACCGAAAACCTCAATACCGTAATAAGCGGAACCGACGTTGACGACATTCCAATCGTGAAGCCGTTAATCAAGATAAGCCAGCAGCTTTCAGCCTTCGCCGGGAAGCTCGACGAGATGAGCCAGCAATGACAAGGAGCGAGCTTGTTGCCCTGTTCGGGAAGGAATACGGAAGCCAGTTCTCTGTGGCCCTCACCAAGGCAAAGAGGGAAAGCCCGGAGCTTGCAAGGAAGGTCTGCACGAGGTACAGCGTGGAGACATCCTTCACTCTGGAGGAAATCGTATACATCTGTGGCTTCGTCCGCCCGACGCTGAACCCGCTTGAAATTGAACTCATAAAGGAAAACTATATTTCCCACAAGGACACGTACATATCGAAGAAATCCCCCTACATAGACGGAACTGAAAAGTTTCTGGAGAAAGTTGCGAAGAACCCCGGCTTCAAGTGCTGCGCCAACTGCTCGTTCATCCGGGGGAAGACAATAATCAACAGAGGCCTTAAGCTTCATCCGTACTGTGCCTTCTATGACCGCTATCTGGAACGCCTCAAGATACACCTCAAGAACAGGGACAGATGGTGCGACATCTTCAAGGATTCCTGCCAGTCATACAGAAGAGGGGAGATAAAATTTTTCTTCAAGGAACCGTGATTCAGATTTTTTCACAAAACACTTTTTTTATAAATAAGGTTGCTAAAAAAAATTCTTTATAAAACACTCCAGCGTATCAGGCCTCATCATCCTGGATAAACTATTCGCGTATAACAAGAAAGACTTTCATTCTGTCTTAGGGCTGTTTGTACGCGAGCAGTCGGATGATAACCAACTAGGGCAGAATGAAAGTCTTTTTTTTGTCTGGAGGAATTTTATGACAACGGAAATTATTAAAGAACAGGAAGTCCTTGGAAAAAATTTTAGGATTTACGGCAGCTTTGAGTCGCCTCTTTTTCTTGCGAAGGATGTGGCTGAATGGATTGAGCACAGCAATTTGACTGTAATGGTCAATTCCTTGGATGACGAAGAAAAGGTTGTTTTACGCACTAAGGATTGCTTAGGGCGTGAAAATTCTGCAACATTTCTGACCGAGGACGGGCTGTACGAAGTCCTCATGCTCTCGCGCAAGCCTGTGGCAAAGCAGTTCAAGAAAGAGGTCAAGAAGATTCTGCACGAAATACGAACCACAGGCGGTTACACCGTTCCAAAAACTTTCGGCGAAGCGTTGCAGCTGGCTGCGAACCAGCAAATCCGCATTGAACAGCAGCAGGCGGAAATTGCAGAAATGAAACCGATGGCTGACGGGTATAAACGCATATCCGAAAGCAAAGGGTTAAAAACTATAAAGGAAGTTGCGGATATTCTCGGCTACGGGGAAAAGACATATTTCGCAATGTTGCGTGACATGGGGATATTGTTCAGGGAAAACGGAACCAACCTCCCGAAGAGGGAATATATCAGTTCCGGGTATTTCGACGTGAAGGAAGTTCCTTACAAAAGGAACGGGGAACAATGCCTGTACTCAAAAACCTACGTCACCGCGAAAGGGCTGCTCTGGCTCGAAAAGAAAACTCCTGTCTTTTCCAAATAAAAAACCGGGGTAACAAACCCCGGCTCATTCTATCTTATAAAGTAATACTGCGCATTGCTTTCGTTCATGTTTATGCAGAACTTTTGCTGAAACGCCCATCCTTGTCCTGCCACAAAATTAAGAAGGGCGGGGATGACTCGATAATATCCGTCCGAATCCAAGCAGGCATATTTTTCTTCAAAATCCGTGGCTATATTCTTAGCTACTGTCTCATCTAATTTAATAAAACCTCCCTTGGCCAGGCCTTCCTTTACCTGTTCCAAATCAGCTTTCCCCTCGTCACAGAACTCGACAACCAAAACCCTCGAATCTTTTGAGGCAATCCCCGCCTTGCAACTTGAGGCCAACAGAGCCACGCCCACTACGGCTAAAGCCAGCAAAATTTTCTTTGCATACTCCTTCATAAAAACTCCTTTTCTATTCCGGCTATTCCACGCTCGGAACGTTTGAAATACAATCTGCAATTTCATCAACTACAGATTCCCGTTAAAATCTCAACAGATTTTCATCTGTCTATTATTTTACTTTTTCGATTTGTTATGAAAGCCTACAGTTTTTCCGCAAAATCCTTGATTGTCCTTTTCAGTTCCTCAAGCTCCGACTTTGCAGAATCGTTCTCCTCCCCGGTTACAAGGTACTCCACCGACACTCCGAGAAGTCTCGCAATCTTCACTGCTACGTCTGCGGCGGGAATCGAATCCCTAAGCTTCCAATTCGTAAAGACCTGAACCGAAGAAATCCCCACGGCTCCGCAAAGGTCTTTTTGCGAGAGTTTCTTTTCTTTCAGCAGTACATCTATTCTTTCAAAAAAATCCAACATTAAACATTTCCCACCCAATTACATTATATAACAAGAAAAATATAAACAAAATGTTTCTTTTTTATTGACATATAAAACATTATGTTTTATTATAATATTTGTTGTAAACAATTTGTTTACACGACTAACCAGTATACTGGTTAATGAAAGCTATTGACATAGCTTTCATTAAAGCCTTCCTAATCAACCGGAAGGTTCCTTACGGCAATCACAAGGGTGTCGAACTTTTCCTTGTAAGGGTCTGATTCGGCTCCTGTGACCAAGTATTCAACGGAGGTTCCGAGTGCCTGAGCGATTTTGAACGCTTCCACGGCATCCGGCCATCTGTCAGAACCGGAAAGATTCTGTATGCGTCTTGCATTGAAGCCGCAGAGCACGGAAAGCGAGGTTTGGGTAATGTTCTTTTCCTTGATTAGAGCGTTCACCCGCTCCCAAAATTCTTTTGCATCTGAATCTTCCATGCCCTGATTATCGACTAAAAAAGACTTAATTTCAAGTCTTTGCCGTCTAGTGGAATCTCATTTTATTGATTCCGCCATCTGAAGCAGATGCTCCCTGACTTCAAGGAGCTGTCTTCGGCTGGTATCAGCCTCAACGCCTGTTACCAGATATTCAACTGTGGTTTGCAGATTTTCTGCAATCTTGACAGACTCCTCCGAGCGAGGCAAGTTGCCGTACCGCTTGCAGGAATTGTAGGAATCGTAATTCATGCCGCAGGATTCGATAAGAGACCTTACCGTAATGTTGCGCTGTTTTGCCAAGTCTTTAACTCTGTCATAGAAATCCATATAACCACTCATGGTTATATTATCGTATAAAAAAATTGTTTATTCAACCAAAAAAATATTGACATTTTGGTTTTATAGACATATATTATATTTTAGATTGGTTAAACAACCAATTTCCAAGTGCTCTTATGGAGGTTTCTGGTCTTTCTCCACAAGGGCATTTAGCCCCCGGCGGTGAACGAAAGACCAGCGTTTGCCGCCTTTTTTTTTGCGGAGTTCCGGCGAAGCATTCCCGTCCCGAATTTTCCCATGCCCGTGGTCCGACTCCACGGCTCCGCATATCTTCCCGCGGCATCCAAGGCCATGAGCCTGCACGGGAGGGAAGTTCTTTGACATTCATATCAGACGATGGAAACGCCCGGATGCGAAGGCGTTTTGGCACTTTATTTTTTTTTAATCGGAGAAAAGGATTTCAGCTGTCTTTGCGGCTGCAATATTGAACTGCACCCCGTTCCGGGGAAACGAAATTTTTGACTAACACAAATCTATATAGATTGCGCGCCCCAAGGCTGGCGGTGGAGGGGGTCCGACTCCCCCCGGCGCGCTTAACTCAAAACCTAAATACAAGGAGGAAATTCGGGAATGGAAGATGTTATTGTCACGGTGACGTGGACGCGGAACGACATCCGCTCCAAGCTCACGGAAATTCTTGGACGCGGCCCCACCGACGAGGAGCTTGAAAAAGCTGTCGCAAGGTTCGACTCCGCCGGCTATGAGTGCGACTGCATCTGGCGCGGATGGGAGTTCGTGGAGAGGGCGGCGAGGACGGTTGAAATGGACAGGATTAAAAAGGAGGCCTAGCGATGGAAGGTGGAAAGCTTGAGGAAGTCCTTGAAATCGGGGAGGAGATAGTCTCCTCCCTCCACAGCGACATGCGCATCCTCTACGGCTACATGCACGACAACATGGAGTCGAATCCTGTGGCGGTGGATGCCATGGTGATGGTCGAGACCATGCACGAACGGCTTTACGAGCTTGCACAGGAGTTCGCATCTGCAAGGGGCGGAGAAGTCGTGATAAAGGGCCTCGTTTAACATTGCGGTTCCCGTGTCCGACAATAGAGGAATGGGAACCGTCATAAACAAACTAAAGCAAAAGGCAAAGCTCCTTAAGAACGACAGGGAGCTTTTCAAAATCTTTCTTCTCCATCTGCTCCTGATAGCCCTGCACTATTATGAATACAGGACAAGCAAGGTGGAATATTTCTGGTATCTGAGGGCAGGAGGATGCGCACTGATTGCGCTCGGAATCTTCTTCTTCGGAAGAAAAGGCTTGGCATACGGACTCCTTGCCTTTTCCTGCGCTCTGGTTTACGTAAATAATTTCTATAACTACGCAACCATCTTCTTCATGCTGATTGCGATAGGCGCACATCCGAAGCTGAAAAAAGTTGCTCCATGGATTTATTTGGCAAACGTAGTAATTTCGTTCAGTTTGAAGCACCTGGACATCGTGGCTTTTCTGATCCACATAGTCTACATATACATGTTCCAGACAAAGATTTCCTACGTCTTCACGGTCAACAAGCCCAGCAAGCTGAACCTTGCTGAAGACGAAAAGGCGATACTGAAAGAGCTTCTGGAAGGAAAGAAGCAAAAGGAAATTGAGCTGTATTCGCAGACGACCATAACACAGAAACTCAAGAACGCAAGGGAGCGGAACTTCTGCGAAAGCACGTCCGAACTCCTTGCCAAATACGCCATTGAAACGGGCGTAAAATATAACGCAGAAAACTAAAGGCATGATTTAAGCAAATCAAAGTTCATCACAGCATCGGTTTTCCCCTATTATTGACCTATCTTATGAATAGGGAGAACCTTATGGACTTAGAGAACGTAAAGAAACTTAGGAGCTATCTGGTAAAAATGATAGACTTCGCCCACGCCATAAAGCTGGACGAGACATCATCATCCGGCGCGGAGATTGCCCTTACTATGAGCGAGGAGATAAAGAACTACGGCGAGAAGGCCCTTGAATCCCTCTCGCTCATAAACTGCGGCTAGTCGCACTTCTTGATGGTGTAGCGGACGCGTCCGACTATCGCGATTGCGTCCGAGCCTACCGGCTCCTCCATCTGGGGGTAAAGGGGGTTGTCCGACTTTATCACGAACTTCCCCGACAGCTTGAACACACGCTTCACGTAGGCATCTCCGTCATACTGGACGGCATACAGCCCCTCCCCGTCATAGCCGCAGGAGTCGCACAGAACCAGATCGCCTTTCCTCAGCGTAGGCTCCATGCTATCACCCTCAACATACAGCATGACAAGGTTCTCCCCGTAGTGCCGGAGATACCTTGGAACCTCCATGTAGCTCTTGACCCCGGAATCGTCAAGCACCATCTGGCCGTGCCCGGCGGAGAGCTTCTGGTTGAGGACAGGGACAAAGAAATGCTCTCCCTGTCCTTCTCCGCTGACCAAATAATCGACGGATGTGTGAAGCGCGTTGGCAATCTTCAAAGCCTCGTCAGCTCTTGGCAGATTGTCGTGGCGTTTCTGTCCCAAATAGGAATCATAGCTGATGCCGAGGGATTCAATGAAATCCTTAAGGTACAGTTCCGTGGATGATTTTACAAGGTCTTTGACCCTTTCGTAGAAGTTCATACCATTTCCAATAAAAAGTAATGAGAAATATTTCCATTTTGTATTGACGAATAGGAAATATTTCATATAATGAAACCGTGAATAGGAAATATTTCCTATCATTGAACCCCGGTTGAAGAATCCCTTTCGTCCGAATTCTTGAGCCGAGATTGGCTCCAAGCCTTGCGGTTTTCATGTTGGACGAACCTCAGTCCTGCTGAGGAACATGGAACCGCGAGGCTTTTTTATTGATTGCGGGGATTGTCCCGCAGGGAGATGCCCATGGAAGGCTCAAAGAATTTATCGGCACAAAGCGAGGCCTCCTTAACGGATGATATGCTGATTGGAAAAGAAGTTTCAACCCCCGTTGAAATTGACGTAAAAATAATCTCAGAAGACAAAGGCGATGTGCAGGTCATTTCCGCAAGGGAACTTCACGAAAAATTGAAAAGCAGTGAGCGTTTTTCAAAATGGTGGGAACGATTCGCCTCTTACGGTTTCGTTGAAAACGAGGATTTTGTGGTGTGTACCAAGAAGTACGCAGCAAATCAGCATGGCGGAGAAAAAGAATTTGATGACTATTCCATATCAATTGAAATGGCAAAGCAAATCTGTATGCTCCAAAGAACCGATTTGGGACGGCAATACCGGGAATACTTTCTTAAAG
>JAEEGL013507966.1_pt1 | contig 26912 bp, 8 predicted proteins | sample 9134231 | NCBI WGS metagenome assembly JAEEGL01 (sample SAMN16246548, study PRJNA631951) | gut metagenome | biome: gut microbiome; feature: rumen; material: fiber-attached | host: Bos | place: Iran: Karaj | collected 2018-10 | reverse complement strand
ACTAAAACTGGTTCATATGCTTGGATACCAAGTCTATGTAATGTAGGAGCACGGTTTAGTAATACTGGGTGATCTTTAATAACATCTTCTAGTATATCCCAAACTTCTGGTCTTAATTTTTCAACCATTCTCTTTGCATTTTTAATGTTATGAGCAATTCCTCTACCAACTAATTCTTTCATAACAAATGGTTTGAATAATTCAATAGCCATTTCTTTTGGAAGACCGCATTGATAAATTTTAAGTTCAGGTCCAACAACGATAACTGAACGTCCAGAATAGTCAACTCTTTTTCCAAGTAGGTTTTGACGGAATCTACCTTGTTTACCTTTAAGCATATCAGAAATAGATTTTAGAGGTCTATTTCCTGCTCCAGTAACAGGTCTACCACGTCTACCATTATCGATTAAGGCATCTACAGATTCTTGTAGCATTCTTTTTTCATTTCTAACAATAATCTCTGGTGCACCTAATTCTAATAATCTTTTTAATCTGTTATTTCTATTAATAACTCTTCTATATAAGTCATTTAAATCTGATGTAGCAAATCTACCACCATCTAATTGAACCATAGGTCTTAATTCTGGTGGAAGAACTGGTAATACGCTCATTACCATCCATTCTGGTTTATTTCCAGATACTCTAAAGCTTTCAACTGTATCTAATCTCTTTGCGATTTTAGCTCTTTTTTGTTCAGAAGCTTTAGATAATTCTTTTTTAAGTTGTGCAGATAGTTTTTCAACATCAACTTCTGCTAATAGTTTTCTTATAGCTTCAGCACCCATTTCAGCCTTGAAAGAACCTCTACCGTATTTTTCAACAGCTTCTTGGTATTCTCTCTCATTGATGATTTGGTTCTTTAATAATCCTGAAGTACCTTTATCTACAACTATATATGATGCAAAGTAGATTACTCTTTCTAATTCTCTTGGAGAGATATCTAGCATTAAAGCAACTCTACTTGGTATACCTTTGAAATACCAGATGTGTGCAACTGGAGCAGCAAGCTCGATGTGTCCCATTCTTTCACGTCTAACTTTAGCTTTAGTAACTTCAACACCACATCTATCACAAACTATACCTTTGTATCTTACTCTTTTATATTTACCACAATGACATTCCCAGTCTTTTGTTGGTCCAAATATTTTTTCACAGAAAAGACCATCCTTTTCTGGTTTAAGAGTTCTATAGTTAATAGTTTCTGGTTTTTTAACTTCACCATGTGACCATTCTCTAACTCTCTCGTCAGATGCTAAGCCAATTTTAATTTTATTAAAATGTTGTAATTCATCCATATTTAATTTGGTAGCCCCCTTAATTTATTTTTAGGTTTGCTATCTAGCTTTTTAAATTAAACCTTAACTTCTGCTGCACAATTCTATTTTGAAAAGTTCAATTTTTAGCTAAATAAATATTCAATTATTTTTTTCAAGTATTATTTTACTCTTCTGGCATATCACCTAAGATTGAGTTAGGATCTATGTCTTCGTCAAAGTTTTCGAAAATTGATTCTGAATCTAGTTCAACATCATTTTCTTCATTTTCATCATCAACACTGATGTCTTCTGTTACTTCAACAAGGTTTTCTTCTAGTAATTCATCTTTTTGCATTTGTCTTCCTTGTTCTTCTGTAAGTTCTATACCATCTTCAACATCTTCTTTAAGTTCTAATTCTTCGTCTTTGTCTGAATATAGTCTTACATCCAATCCTAATGATTGAAGTTCTTTAACTAATACTTTAAAGCTTTCTGGAATTCCTGGAGCAGGAATGTTTTCACCTTTTACGATAGCTTCATATGTCTTAACTCTTCCGACAACATCATCTGATTTAACAGTTAATATTTCTTGAAGTGTATATGCAGCACCATAAGCTTCCAATGCCCAAACTTCCATTTCACCAAATCTCTGTCCACCGAATTGAGCTTTACCACCAAGTGGTTGTTGTGTTACTAGTGAGTAAGGTCCAGTAGAACGAGCATGGATTTTATCATCAACTAAGTGGTGAAGTTTTAACATGTACATAACACCAACTGTAATTGGTTTATCAAATGGTTCACCAGTTCTACCATCATATAGAATTGTTTTACCATTTGTTTCTAATCCTGCCATTTTTAAGCATTCTTCGATATCTTCTTCAGAAGCACCGTCAAATACTGGTGTTGCAATCTTCCAATTTAGAAGACGGCATGCAGCACCTAAATGAACTTCAAGAACTTGTCCTAAGTTCATACGAGAAGGAACACCTAGTGGGTTTAACACAACATCTACTGGAGTACCATCTGGTAAGAATGGCATATCTTCTTCTGGTAATATTCTTGAAATAACACCTTTGTTACCATGACGTCCAGACATCTTGTCACCAACTGATATTTTTCTCTTTTGAGCAATATATACTCTTATTACTTTGTTTACACCAGGTCCTAATTCATCTGAATTATCTCTAGTGAATACTTTTACATCAACGATTGTTCCTGCTTCACCATGTGGTACACGAAGTGAAGTGTCTCTAACTTCTCTTGACTTTTCACCAAATATAGCTCTTAAAAGTCTTTCTTCTGCTGTTAGTTCTGTTTCACCTTTTGGAGTTACTTTACCAACTAAAATATCTCCTGGTTTAACTTCAGCACCAACTCTTATGATACCATCTTCGTCTAAGTCCTTTAAGTTATCTTCACCAACATTAGGAATATCTCTTGTTATTTCTTCTGGTCCTAATTTAGTATCACGGCATTCACAGTCATAATCTTCAATATGTATAGATGTTAAAACATCTTCTTTAACTAATCTTTCATTTAGTAGGATAGCATCCTCGTAGTTATAACCTTCCCAAGTTGTGAAAGCGATAAGTAAGTTTTTACCAAGAGCCATTTCACCTTTATCTGTAGCAGGTCCATCAGCTATAATGTCTCCTCTTTTTACTTTTTCACCTTTCTTAACGATTGGTCTTTGGTTTATACAAGTTGCACCATTTGTTCTCTTGAATTTACGAAGAACATATTTCTTCTCTTCTCCAAGTTTATTTTTAATTGTGATTTCGTCACCAACAACTCTTGTTACTTCTCCATCTTCATCTGCTAATACGCAAACTCCAGAGTCTTTTGCTGCTCTATATTCCATACCTGTTCCAACTCTTGGTGATTCTGTAATCATAAGTGGAACTGCTTGACGTTGCATGTTAGCACCCATTAGGGCACGGTTAGCATCATCATGCTCTAAGAAAGGAATCATAGCTGCTGCAACAGAAACTAATTGTTTTGGAGAAACATCAACGTAATCAACTTTGTCTTTTTCAACTTCAGTGATTTCGTTTAAGTATCTAACTCTGATTCTGTCGTTAACGAATCTTCCTTTTTCATCAACCGGTTCAGAAGCTTGAGCTACTATGTATTCATCTTCTTCATCAGCTGTCATGTATTGTACATCATCTGTAACTTGTCCTGTTTTCTTATCAACTCTTCTATATGGTGTTTCAACAAAACCATATTCATTGATAATAGCAAATGTTGTTAGAGCTGAGATAAGACCAATGTTAGGTCCTTCTGGAGACTCTATAGGACATAATCTACCATAGTGAGTATAGTGAATATCACGAACTTCGAATCCAGCTCTTTCTCTTGAAAGACCACCAGGTCCTAATGCTGATATTCTTCTTTTATGTGTTAATTCTGATAATGGATTTGATTGATCCATGAATTGTGAAAGTTGTGAACTTCCAAAGAATTCTCTAATTGATGATGTAATAGGTTTTGTATTAATTAATGTTTGTGGAGTTACAACATCTAAGTCTTGAATTGTCATTCTTTCACGAACAACTCTTTCAAGTCTTGTTAAACCAATTCTGAATTGGTTTTGTAGTAATTCACCAACACATCTTATACGTCTATTTCCTAAGTGGTCTATATCATCAATTTTTCCTAAGTTGTGGTCTAAGTTAAATAAATAACTTATTGATCCTAGAATATCTTCAGTTGTTACGTGTTTTGGAACTAATTCGTCCATTCTTTCTTCAATAACTTTTGCTAAGTTTTTCTTATCAGTATTTTCTAAGATATTTTTAAGAACTTCGTAGTTAACTAATTCTTTAACTTTAACATCTTTTAATACTTTTTCATCAACAAAAGCTTTGATATCAACTGTACCATTACCAATAACTCTTACTTTTTTGTCTTCAACTTTAATATCAACTGCATTTATTCCAGAATTTTGGATTTCAGTAGCAACATCTTTTGTTATTACTTCTCCAGCTTCAACAAATACTTCGCCTGTTTCTGGATTTGTAACATCACTATATGCTACTTGGTTTGTAATTCTGTATGCTAGGTTAAGTTTTTTACTATATTTGTATCTACCAACTCTAGCTAGGTCATATCTTCTTGCATCAAAGAATAGACCATTAAATAAGTTTCTTGCTGCATCTACTGTAGGAAGTTCTCCTGGTCTTAATTTCTTGTAGATTTCAATTAAAGCATCTTCTTGTGTTTTAATTGGATCTTTAGCGATTGTAGCAATTAACTTTTCTTCTTCACCGAAGAAGTCTACCATTTGTTCATCTGTCAATAATCCTATTGCTCTTAAAAGGGTTGTAACTGGAACTTTTCTAGTTCTATCAATTCTAACCCAGAATACGTCATTTGAATCTGTTTCGTATTCTAACCATGCTCCTCTTATTGGCATAACTGTTGAAGTATATAACTTCTTACCAGTTTTGTCATAAGTAGAATCATAATAACATCCTGGAGAACGAACTAATTGGCTTACAACAACTCTTTCTGCACCATTAATTACGAATGTTGCTGAGTCTGTCATAAGTGGGAAATCGCCAAGATAAATTTCTTGTTCTTTTATTTCTCCTGTTTCCCTGTTGATAAGTCTTACTTTTACATGAAGTCTTGTAGAATAAGTTGCATCTCTTTCTTTAGCTTCTTCTAAAGTATATTTAGTCTTATCCTCCATGTAATAGTCAAAGAATTCTAATACTAGGTTTCCAGAATAGTCTATGATTGGAGATATATCTTTTAATACTTCTCCTAGACCTTCTTTAACAAACCAATCGTATGAATCTTTTTGGACTTTGATAAGATTAGGGATATCTATACTATCTCCAATCTTAGAAAAGGTTTTTCTTACGCATTTTTCATGCTTGATGTCCTTTACTTTAACCAAAAAAAATCACCCCATTTTCTTCGCGCTTGTGTGGTTATGCACAAGCTTTTAAAATAAAAGCAGGTTGATATCTATTTTAAGAAGTCCCTCTTAAATTTAGGTTGTTACATTTTACTCTTATTCCCTGCTAAAAAAATAATTATAAAAGTAGTTCCTCTAAATTTAATTCCTCTTCTTATAATATTTAATTTTAAATCTTAACCATTATACCATAGATTTCCGTAGGAGGTCAAGGCTTTTAGCGTTCTTTTTATATGTTTTTTTAGGTTATTTTCTACATATTATAAAAAGGCATCTAAAAAATGAAAAAATAAATGATTTTAACAAAATCACTTAAAAAGCTTGATATTTTGGAATACCTGTGCTAAAATAGTTGAAGTAAATTAACTTATATCCTAAAAGGGAGGTGCAAAACAAGATGCCAAACATTAAATCAGCAGTTAAAAGAGTTAGTGTAATTGAGAAAAAAACATTACAAAATAATATGATTAAATCTGCTTACAAAACTGCAGTTAAAACTTTTGAAGCAGCTGTAGAAGCTGGTGATAAAAAAGAAGCTGAAGTTAAGTTCAAAGCAGCAGTTAAAAAAATAGATCAAGCTTGCAGTAAAAATGTTATAAAGAAAAATACTGCATCAAGAAAAAAATCTAACTTAGCAAAAAAATTAAATGAAATGAAATAATGGATTATGGAAATAATCCATTTTTTTTATTCTCTATTTTCCTTCTTATATTGAGAGCCAAGAGTTTTATCTTCTCCCCTATAATAAAGCTCTAGGCTTTTTTATTTTTCTTGTTTTTTTTAATAACATAATATATAATTTGTCTGTTAGGAGATAATATGGAAAATAATGAACTAATAGAGACCAAAAAATTTCATATTAATAAGAACATTATTTTGATTGCTATTATTGCAATACTTATTATAGTCGCAATTATTCTATTTATTGTGCTTAAAAAGCCCAAAATTGCTGCTAAAGAGTTTGGGATGCAAAGATTTAACAATAGTGATCAATCAGTATCTTTAGAAATACCTGGTGAATTTGAGTTTAATATTCAACATTTAGATGATTATGAATTGTCAGTCAACTCAAATAAGTATTCTTCTAGCATATTTATTTCTAAAGTTACGTCAGTAAATTTAAGAGACTTTGAAAAATATGTTAATGCAGATAAAACAGATTATATTTCTAAATTTTCAAACATTAGCAATGTGTCTGATGTAACAGCTACTACAGTTTGTGGAAATGAATCATATACTTATCACTTTGACTATAGTTCAAATATGTATGTCGAAGTATATGTTGTGTTAAAAGGAGATTATATTTATACAATAGATTTTAATATTAATAAAGATAAACAAGATTTAGTAAATAAATTACCAGATATCTTAAATTCTGTTGTTCTATAGCTATTGAAAGGGGACAAAAATTGGAAGGATTTTTTATAGGATTACGTGGAATTCCACTAATCGCTAAATATTTAATTACTGCTTTTATTGGTATGGTTCCAATAATTGAAATAAGAGGTGCTATTCCTTTAGGAGTAGCAATGGACTTAAGTTATATAGAAGCTTATATTGCCGCTTTTATTGGAAATATAATCCCAATATTTTTCATAGTAAAATACATAAGACCTTTATTTGATTTTTTTGGTAAGTTTAAACCATTTAAAATGGTAATAGACTGGGCTACAAATAAAGCTACAAATAAAATAAAAGATAATCCAAAATTACAAACAGCTGCATCTTGGGCATTATTTGCTTTTGTTGCTATTCCGCTTCCATCTACTGGAGCTTGGGTTGGATCACTAATTGCAAACTTCTTAGATTTGCCACTAAAAAAAGCATTCTTACCTCTTGCATTAGGAGTTGCAACTGCAGGAATTATTGTATTAATTGCTACTGGTGCAGTAGTTGCTATGGTATAAAAAATAAAAGCTATTGATTAAAAATCAATAGCTTTTTTCTTTTTATTTGTTATTTTCACTTTCATTATCCACTTTTTCTACAACAAGTGGGACATATTCATCTTTAAATTTTTTCTTATACTCTATTCTCTCATCAAAATAATCAGTTAATATCATCTTAATGATTGCAGCAATTGGAACTGCTATGAACATACCAAATATTCCAAATAATTCTCCACCAATTGAAACAGAAATAATTACTAATATTGGATTAACATCTAATCCATCACCTAATATCTTAGGATTAATAATATTTGCATCTATTTGTTGAATAATTATTACTACGGCAGCCATAATTAGTGCTTGTTTTATTCCTCCTGTAAATACCGTAATTAATACAGAAATACCAATTGCAATTATAGCTCCAAAGAATGGTATTAAGTTAAATAATCCAATAAATATTCCTAATAATACTGAATATTTAACACCTATAATTGACATTGCAATTGATGCTAAAATAGCTATAATACATCCATCTAATAATTGGCAAGAAATAAAGTTTGATATTATTCTAATAGAGTTTAGAAAATATGTTCCATATTTTAAGTATTCTTTCTTATCAAACATTGCTTTGCCGAATTTCTTCAAGTATTCTTTAATGCTTCCTCTACCTAAAAGAATGTATATAGAAAGTATAATAACTACAAATATATCAAGTATTGTTGTAAATACACCTTTAACTTTTTCTATGTAATCAAAGATTCTTTCAGGACTTATATATGTTGAAAGATCAAATGAATTTACTTTTTCTATTATATTATCAATATTAATAGCAGCTAAGATTTGATTATCTCTATTCTCTCTTATGAATGTTTTAGCTTCATTTAAGTATCCAGGAACACTTTCTACTAATTCGGTTAAGCTATCTTTTATAGGATTATATAAATTTCTACCAAATAAGAATATTAATAATCCAAAAATAACATAAACTATTAGTATACTTATTGCTCTTGCACCCTTCTTTATCTTTAATTTATTCTTGATAAAGTATTCTAGTGATGATGCTGGTTTAAAGAATAAGAATGCAATAATTATAGCCAAGAAAAATGGCATAAGCACTAAAGCAATTCTTGATGCAAATGAATAAATGCCAGCAACATTACTTAAAATAGCATGAGCAATTAGAAGTGCTACTCCTAAAGAGAACCAATAAAACCATTTAGTTGCATTTGATGGTCCTTTTCTCATTTTATCTCCTTTTTTCAATTATGTAATTTACATAAATAATTTTAACAGAAATCTAACCTTTTTTCAATAAAAATGCTCTACTTTTTGTTATTTTGCAATGCAAAATACATTTTATTATTAAAACGGCTCAAATTCGCTCTAGAATCGCTTTTAAGCAGTTTTTTCTTCTTTCCTTTATAAGAAGATTGCTTAAAAAAAGTCTTGTTTTTAAGCCCTTTTAGTTTCAAACAGTGTTTTAGATAAAAAAGTGCAAAAAAGAGCTAAAACTTTATAGTTTTAGCTCTTTTTATTTATAATCTTATTCTAAAACGAATTTTTTAATTGCATAGCATCCTGTTGCTAAAATTGTCATAACTGTAATAGTTAATACAATATATGTTGGTTCAGCACCTGTTGATACTGATAATACAACTGGAGCTGTATCTTGATCATCTTCACCTTCTATATTATTGTCTGGTGTTGAGTCAATGTCTGGTGTATTGTATTCGTTTTCATCTTTACTGATTTCAGCAGTATTTATTTTTGTACCTAAGTTGTTTGCTGAATTTTTCCATCTTAATACTATAGTTACTTCTGCACTTTCACCTGGTTTTAATAAAGTATCTTTTAGAAGGTCAGTTGTTACTATTCCATCTTCTGAAATCTTCCAACCTGGGTTATCTTCTTGATAGAATTCAAGTCCTGCTGGAATTCTATCTTTAATCTCTTTAGCATAACCTTCGATTTCACCTTCGTTTGTTACTCTAATTCTGTATACGTAACTTACTTGAGTTTTATCTAATATCTTTTTGTTTAATTCAACTTTAACTACTGGTTCTGGGTTTTCTGTTCCATTGTGTCCTGTTTCTATTTTCTTAACTGAACCATTTTCGTTAACAATTACTTGTGTTACATATTTTACTAGTGATAAGTCAAAGTATTTTAATTCAACTTCTTCATAATCTTGATCATCTTCTTCTGGATTGTCATTATCTGGAGTTGAGTCTATATCATCACCATTATCATCTGTTATTTCAGCAATGTTAGTAATCTTTCTATCTCCAACACCCATCTTAGATTGATCTACTTCAAATGCAACTTCTACATCTCTATAGTCTGGATTATTCTTAGATACTCCAGCTTCCTTATCAAAAGCTTTTAATTCGTTGTTTTCTTTTCTAGCTGCTGATTCTTCTTTTGATAAATATTTTGTTCTTATTTCTACTGCTTTAGAAACATCATCTGTTTCATTACCATTTTCGTCATATAATTTCCAACCATATTTTTTGTTTACTTCATTATCTGGTAGGAATACTAAACCATCTGGAATGTTATCTCTAACTTCTTCAACAAATGCTTCTGTTGTTCCTTCATTGTATGTTCTAATTGTATATACAATTACTGATTTATTTGTAACTGTTAGAGGTTCTTTTGAACTATTGTATGATAGATTTCCATCTTCATCCATAGAAACCATAGGTATTCTACTTGTTATATCTCTATCATTTATTTTTGTTATAAATTTCTTTAATGCTAAGTCATATACAGCTGGGATGATTCTATCAAAGTCTTGATCATCTTCTTCTGGTTTGTCATTATCTGGAGTAGAATCTATATCATCTCCATCGTCCTTTGTTATTTCAGCAACGTTTTCGATGATTGTAGCTTCTTTAGAAACTAATTTAAATTCAACTCTTAATTCTATGTAATCAATTTCACCTGTTTCTTTATTAAATGCTTTGATTACTTTTCCATCTGTATAATCTGTTCTTAATTCGCCATTTTCTTCATGCCATTTATATTGTTTGTTAATTTCACTGTCTTTTATAAACTCTAATCCATCTGGCATACTGTCTCTAACTTCTGAAACGATAGCATCAACAGTTCCTTCATTATATACTCTAATTGTATATGTAGCTACATTAGAATATTTAACCTTTACTGGATCTTTAACTAATGTGTAGATAGCATCTGTCTTTCCTTCTTGAAGTGGTTTTGTATCTACATTTCTTAATCTTGAAGGATTAATATCTTTTCCTTCAACTGAAGATAAGAATTTGATAATAGCTAGGTCATAAATACCTGGTTTTAATTCAACATATTCTTTATCTATATCATCTTCATTTTCTTCGTGGTTACCTGGTGTTGAATCTATATCATCAACTGGTTTACCTTCTTCATCTTGATCATCTGCAACTTCTGCAGTATTTATTATTGTTTTATCTGATTTACTTTCTGCTACTACTTCAAATGCAACTTTAACATCAACATATGATGGAGTTCCAGAAACAAATGCTGGAATTAAGTTTTCATTAGCATCCTTTTCGAAAGATCTATAATCTGTTTGGATTGAAACAGCTTTTGTTATATCAGTTGTTTCATTACCATCTGAATCCATCATCTTCCATCCATATTTAACGTTGATTTCATTTTCTGGTAAATATTTTAATCCTTCAGGCATATCATCTTCTATTAATGAAGCATATCCTGCAAGTTCACCTTCATTATATACTCTTATTGTATATGTTACTATATCACCTGTTTTTACAAGTAATGGATCTTTAGGATGTGCATATACAAATTCACCATTTGTATATGAAACTTGTGGAATTCTTGCATCTGTTTCTTCACCATTAATTGCTGTAATGAATTTTCTTAGTGATAAATCAAATTTTTTGTTTACTATTAATTTTTCAAAGTCATCATCATCTTGGATGTTTGTGTTGTCTGGATAATTTGCAACATCTATTTCTGTAGGTTGAGAATCTCTATCTTCTCTTACTTTTCCTTCTTCATCAACTTCTTCAGTTACTGCAGCTATGTTCTTAATTGTTCCTTCTTTTAATTCGTCTGTTAATACAACACATGCTACTTGTAATACTTTGCTTGATAATTCTTTACCATCAAAAGCTTTAATTACGTTATTAGTATTACCGAATTGTAATTTGTTAGTTTTGATTGCAACTTTTCCTGTTATTACATCAACATCATCTAATGATGTTATTCCTGTAAAGTCTGATGTAGATAAGTTCTTTGATGCACCTTCAATAGTATTTAATTTAACTATTTTAGATTCACCTTGTACTTTCCAACCATTATCATAGTTTATTGTATGATTTACAAGTAAACCTAACTCTTCTGGTAGGTAATCTGTTACTTCATTTGCATAAGCATCTACATCACCTTCGTTATATACTCTAATTGAATAAATAACTACATCACCTTTTTTAACTGTAACAGGTGTTTTTGAATGTGTATAAATTGCTGTTGTTCCTGTTTTATCAACTAAAGGTTTAATATCAACTTTTGGTTCTCTGTTTTGGTTTGTACCATTAACTGTTGTTATATATTTTCTTAATGATAAATCTAATTTAATATCTTTAACTTCTACTTTCTCAAAGTCATCATCATCTTCTTGTCCTCTATAGAAATATGTTTTATCTGTTAAATCATCTTTATTTGAATCTTTACCTTTATAGTCAGGTAAATCTACTTTATCAATATCAATTGATGCTGGTACAGAATCTATATCATCTATATCATCTTCAATTATTTCTGCAAGGTTTGTTAGTATTCCAGATTTAAAATTATCTGATACTTTACATTCAATTTGCATTGTTACTGATGAAATTTTATTTGTTTCTTTATTATATGGCTCTAATGTATAGTTTCTTGGATATGCTGTTGCAACATATTTTCCATCTTGTGAAGCTATCCAACCATATTTTTTATTAATATCACTGTTCTTAACGAAAGTTAAACCTTCTGGTAAATAATCCTTAACTCTAGTTGCTGTTCCTTTTTGATTTCCTTCATTATATACAGTTATGTTATATACAACTGTATCTCCAGGATTTAATACTATAGGATCTTTTTTGTGTTTATAGTTTATTTCGTTATCTTGAGTGTTATATGTTACATTAGGAGTTCTATCTGTTATTTCTTTATCTCCAACTTTAACTATATATTTTCTTAAAGCTAAGTCATATAGTTTTTCTGGTTTTTCAATTGGAGCTTGATCTACGTCTTGTCCTGGAACTTTTTCTCTATCAATTTCTAAAAGTGGTTGGTTAGAATTTGATGTAGTTGTCCAGCTTGTTTTTGTTGTTTTATAGTTAGCATATTTTAATGTTAAAACAACTTTTGTAGCCGTAGTTTTTAAAGGTACTTTTACATAAAAGTCCTTATCTAATGTTTTATCAAGAGTAGTTGATAATCTATCTCCGTTCTTATCAACTAATTTATATCCTGCGATTTCACTTCCAGCTTGATCTGTTAAGCTTACTGTAAAATCTTTATTAGTTCCTGATTTAATATGGAAAGGTCCAACTATATATCCATCAGATACTTCTGTTGAAGTTTTTCCGTTTTTAACAAGTGATGGATTAGTAATTGATGATTCACTTACTAAACTATTTGATGTTAAATAAGCATAGATTTCTTGCATAAATGCATATCTTGCTTGTCCAATATTTGAGATTTGATACCAATCTTTATCTCCAGGGTTTTCTTTATTTGTCATCCAAATAGATGCACCTTGCCATGTTTGGTTATTTGTATATTTCCAAATAGCACATTGTTGTGCAAATACTATATCATCTTCTACTAATGTTTTCTTGATATAGTCTAATGTTACAGGGTTAGCATCACCTGAAGTTCTTTGAATTAGATCAGCAAACATTTTATTTAATATTCTATCTTTATCTGCTTGATCCATTGAAGTAATATACATGTTTTCTGCCATTAAAGCTAATCTTTCTTTATTAGCACCTGTATATTCTCCCTTGTTTGTGTAATTTCCAGAAGCTGAATCTTCTTTAGGGAATTTCTTTGTAAAGTCTAAGCAATATACATTTCTTGTATAATCTTTATTTCCCTCATAGATTCTATAAACTTTTCTGTTTTGGATTTTATATCCCCATCCGTTTGCTCCAAGTAAGCTTATTCCGAAATTGGCTGTATCGCCAACTTTTGCTAATTTAGTTTCATTTGAATAAGCTAATACTGTTGAAAAGCTAGGCAACATTAATGTAGCTATTACAACCATTGCCATTATTTTCTTTAAAAATCCTTTTACTTCCACAACATCCTCCTTAAACATCCTAATTTAAATTTGTTGTATATATAAATTTCCGCAATCATTACGGAAACAATAGTCACACTACAATTACAATTATATTACATTTTCATTACAATTGCAAGTGTTATGGTAACTTTTTTTGCTTATTTTACTATATTTTTTAGTTTTTTTACTGTTTTTAGGTTTTTTCATGTAATAATTCGTAAAATTCGATAGTTTTTATAAAAAAATTAGCAAAAAAATAGAGTATAAAGTATTAACTTTATACTCTATTTATTCTTATGATTTTTTAGTTTATAACACATATCTTTTAATTAGATACATACCTGTTCCAAGAAGTGATATTACAGTTATTATTAATGTTATATGTATAGGTCTAGAACCTGTATTTGTTAATAGTAACACTATTGCATTATCTTGGTCATCTTCACCATCTTTATTGTTATTTGGTGTTGAGTCTATATCATTAACTCCATATTCATTTTCGTCTTTTGATATTTCTGCAACATTAATCTTTTGACCCATGTTATCTCTACTATTAACCCATCTTAAAACGATTTTTATTTCTGCACTTTCACCTGGTCTTAATAATTTATCTTTTAAGTAATCTGTTGTTACTATTCCAGTTTCTTTAACTTTCCAGTTATATTCTTTATTATCATCTTCATTGAAAGCTAATCCATTAGGAATTCTATCAGTTATTTCTTTAGCATATCCTTCAATATCACCTTCATTTGTAATCTTAATTGTATAAATATATTTGATTTGTGTATTAGGAAGTCTACTATCATCTAACTCAACTTTAACTACTGGCTCTGGATTCTCTAATCCAGTGTAATTTGTTACTATTGATTTTTCTTGTCCATTTTCGTTAACTACAACTTCACTTACATATTTTAATAATGAAAGGTCAAATACTTTAAGTTCTATATGCTCAACATCGATATCATCTTCTCCTGCTTCATTATTTCCTGGTATTGAATCTTTGTCATCTACTTCGTTACCTTTTTCATCAGTATCATCACTAATTTGAGCTGTATTTGTTATTACCCTAGGGTTAACTGTTGGATCATCTTTAGTAACTTTGAAAGCAATTTGAACATCTTTATAATCTGGATTTGAATTACTTATTGGTTTTGTTTTGTCAAAAGCTTTTAATAAATTATCTCCAGTTTTATTTTCTTGTTCTCTTGATAAATAGTCTGTTGTAACTTTAACTGCTTTAGTTACATCATTTGTTTCTTTTCCGTCTTTATCTATCATCTTCCACTTATATTTCTTATTTGTTGCGTGGTCTGGTAAGAATGTTATTCCTGTTGGAAGATCATCTGTTATTTCTGATGCATATCCATTTTGTGTTCCTTCGTTAAATACTCTTATTGTATAAATTACTGTTTGTCCTTTTACAACAACTAAAGAATCTTTTGGATGTGAATACTTTATTTCTCCACTCTCTAAAGAAACTTGTGGAATTCTGTTTGTATATTGTTTGTCATCTATTTGTGTTATGAATTTTCTTAAAGCTAAATCGAATTCATTTGGAATTATAATATCATAATCTTCATCATCTTCGTTTGGATCATTATCATCTGGTTCTGAGTCTGTATCATCACCATCATCTTCTGTTATTTCTGCTATGTTTTTAATTCCATTTTTCATAATATTTTGATAAGTATTATCAGGAATATTTTCTAATGAAACAATGAATTCTATTTCAACATCTGCATAACTTAAACCTTTAACTTTGTTTTTCCCATCAGCTTGTGATTCATCAAATTTTTCTATAACTGTATCTTTTAGATAATCAGTTACAACTCCTGTTAATCTACCTGATCCATTATCTTTTCTTTCAGTCCATCTATATTTACAATTTGTTTTACTTCCTGATTTGTAAGTTCCATCAGAATTTGTTTCGTATTTTGCTAATACTAAACCTTCAGGAACTGTATCAACTAATTCTTTAACAATTGCATCTTCATTTCCTTCGTTAAATACTCTAATTGTATAAGTAACTATATCTCCATCAGCTATTGAAACAGGTGTCTTATTTAATTTGTAATCAGCATTGGCTTTTGCACCTCTATTTTTTAATTTATCTGTGCTAGTTACTTCAATTGCTCTTTTTTGATCTTCTGGTAATACTTTTATTGTTCCATTAGCTGTAGTTACTGTCATAACACTCTTCTTTAATGCTAAATCATAAACTGTAGGAATGATATTATCATAATCTTGATCATCTTCTTGAGGATTATCATTGTTTGGATCCGAATCTGGATCTTCTCTATTTTTATCATTTGCATCTAATGTTATTTCAGCTGTATTAACAATAGTTTTTGATGGATCTTTACTTATCATTGTTAATTCAATTTGAACATCCCTATAGCTTATTCCATCAATTATATGTCTTGACTCATCAGTTGCTCTATCTTCAGGATTATATGCTGGAATTCTTTCATCTTTCAAATAATCTGTATATACTTGTCCATCTTTTTCGTCCCAATTATAACGGCTGTTAATTTCACTATCTTCTTTTGGGACAAATTTTAGTCCTTCCGGAAGAGTATCTCTTAGTTCTTTAACATATCCATCTATTGATCCTTCATTAAATACTCTTATTGTATATACTACATTTTTTCCACTTTTAACTTTTATAACTGTTTTATCTAACTCATACTCAGCATCATGTCCATCATTTGCTAAATTATCAGAATTAACGCTTAAAAATCTGTTTTGAACTTGTTCCCCACCATTTATACTTACTATAAATTTCTTTAGGGCTAAATCGAATCTCTCAGGTGCTGGAGGTATAATTATGTCATAATCTTGATCATCTTCAGTTTCTTTCTTATCATTTGGATCCGAATCATTATCATCTCCATCATCTTCTGTTATTTCAGATATATTCTTTATACCATTTGTATAAATATCATCTAAAGTATCTTTATCTAATTCATCAAGTAAAACTTTAAATTCTACTTGTACATCTCTATAGCTTAATCCTTTTTCTTTGTTAGTTCCATTTGCTTGAGAATTATCAAATGCTGGTATAGTTTCATCAGCTAGTTTTTCTGTTGCAATTACATTTGTCCATCCAGGTTCTTGGCCTGCATAAGGATGCCATCCATTTTCTCTATTTATTTGACTATCTTCAATAAATGCTAGTCCTGTTGGAACTGTATCTATAAGCTGTCCTACTTTACCATCTTGTCTTCCCTCATTAAATACTCTTATTGTATAAACAACTGTATCATGATTTTGTACGTCAACTTTTGTTTTGTTTAAGTTGTAAGTAGCTGTTGCTTTAGCTGTTCCTTCTCTATTTTTTAGCATGTCTGTATTTTCAACTTGACAGTATCTCTTTTGAGATTCTGGAAGTGTTTTAACTTGCCCAGATTCTGAAGTTACTTTAGTAATAAATTTCTTTAAAGCTAAATCATATACTTTAGGATCATTTACATATAATATTTTTTCAAAGTCATCATCATCTTGGATGTGATCGTTATCTGGATAATTATTTACTGCAATTTGATTTGGCTGTGAATCTCTATCTTGATCTACATCTTCCTTAGTAGCATTTTTATATCCTGTTATGGCTGATATATTTTTAATTATTGTATTTGTTGGAACTTCATCTAGCACTACACAAACTACTTCTAAAGAATGTATATCTAAATCTTTATTGTTTGCTATATAATTTGTTAAATTGTCTTGTGCTAATTTGGTTGAATAAATTGTTGCTTGGCCTCTTATTACTTTAGCATTTTGAAGACTTACTCCTGATTTAAACTCTGATTCTCTAAAGTTACTAGTTGCATTTGCAATTTCGCCTAAAGTGGTCTCTCCAGCGCTGCTATCAACTTTCCAATCATTCTCTATGTTCGTTGTGTATTCTGGTAAGTATCCTAATCCTTTAGGTAAGTAATCTTCAATCCTTGATGCATATCCATCTTGATTACCTTCATTAAATACTCTTATTCTATATTTTACTTTATCTCCAACTTTTACTGTAATTGGATCTTTTTTATCATTAAAGTTTGATGTCGTTTGCCCTTGTTCTAATGGTGATGTATCTGGTTTAACTTCTCTTGAATGAGATTTTCCTGAAACTTCATAAATAGATTTTCTAAGTGCTAAGTCTATCTCGGTTTCTCCAGGTACTTCTACTTTTTCAAAGTCATCATCATCTTCTTGACCTTTAAACCAATCTGCTTTGAATACAAAGAAATCTCTATTTAATAAACCATCATACATTTCCCAGTCATATTCCGTTTTTGGAAGTTGTGCTCTTTTATGATCAGCATCATCTGTGCTATATCCTGAGTCATGATCTATTCCGTCAGCAGGTATTGTTTGATATCCTGTTATTTCTGCTATATTTGTTATTATTTTTCCTTTCGCTTCTTCTGTTACAACTAATGCAAGTTCAACATATCTTGAATGTAATTGTGATGTTCCATTTTCTGCTGGATCTAATATTTTATTTTCTTCATAAGTTGTCGTTACACTATTATTTGAGCTATTATAAACCCATCCATAACTTGCATTTAGATTATAAGCTTCTGGTTCATTTTCTTGATTTGGTAATCTTAATCCTGAAGGTGGAAGGTTATCTGTTATAGATGTTATTCTCATTGGTTCTTCACCTTCATTAAATACCTCTATTCTATAAATTATTTGTGTTCCTACTTCAGTCTTTAGAGGATCTTTTCTATGAACATATGAATACTCATTATATTGTCTATCTTTATTTAATGCTAAAGATATTACTGGTTTTCTTGAATCTTCACCATCTAGAGTTACTCTACTCCATGCATGAAAACGAGGATTGTATGTATAATATCCTACTATATATTTTCTTAAAGATGAATCCCATTTTCTCTCTAGTGTAGGAAGTGTAAATTTAATTGTCTTCTTACTAGGTTGTGGTGTTTCTTCTTCTCTTACTATTGAAAGAATTGATTGATCTCCTTCTTCATCACTTTTCCATACATAACCTTTTGAATTTTTTGTTTGTATTTTTGGTGTTGCTGTAACTGTTACACTTCTTGCTTGTGAATTTGCTCTTAATCTTACGTAAAATTCTTTTCCATCTAGTCCTTCTTTATTTGGAGTAAGTATTACTCCTTTTCCATCTTTTTTGTCAGTTAATAGGTATGAAATTCCAGTTACTTCATCTCCATTTTCTGCATTGAAAGTTATATCAACTGTATATGGATTTGTTGCATGATTTATTTTAAAAGGTCCTACGAAAACGTATGCTCCTTCTCTTTCCAATTCAATTGTTTGATTGTCTGTTTCTGGTTTTGATACTACAGGATTACTTCCACCTGCAGTAGTATTTTCGTCCCAATGGCTTACATAGTAATTGTATAAATATTTTATATATTCACCTTTTATTCCACCACGACTGAATATACTATTTCCTGTTAATCCATCAAATGTTATTCCATCATATGTACCAGAAATTGTTCCAGGAGTAAAATTATTTGTTACTTGCCATACTGCAAGTTGCATTGCTATAACTAAATCATCTGTGGTTAAAACGCTTCTAATATCTTCTACTCTAACAGGGTTAACATCTGTAGCTGTTGAAGAAATAAGTGCATCAAATATTTCTGCTATTCTTTGTTTTTGTAATGCTTCAGAATCTTCTGGAATAAGTGCATTGTTTATTAACCAATCAATTCTTTTAGCACCTTCAGCATCTATAGATCTTTTAGCTTCGTTCAAAGTACTTGCAGTAGCCTCTCCTAAGCTTGTATAATTACCTCTATTAACTCTACCACTAGCATCTTGTTGTGCTGGGAATCTAGCATCTTTATCTAAACAAAGCATTGTTGTTTCAAAATCTAGTTCATTATTAGTTGCATTATAGATTCTATAGATATTTTTTGCATCAACTCTATAGCCTATCTTCATATGTCCAGAACCGTCTAATGTATTACTATCATGTAGTTGTTCAATTCCAAATACAGCTTTTGTTCCTGCTTCTGCTGTAGTTATGGCCGCCAGAGTTGTTATGCTAGCTTCTAACAATATAGCCATTATTATAAATATACAAATTATTAGTTTATAAGCCTTTTTAACCATCTTTTTTCTCCTTGAATTTACCTATTTATAGTTTTAGCCTATTTTACCTTTTAATTTTATTAATAAAATAGGCTAAATACAATTAAAATTCCATGTATTTTTTGTTGCTTTTTCAATACAAACTAAGGGTTTTAAGGCAAAAAAATAAGTGACCTTAAAGGTCACTTATTTAAAATTTAAATTAATCACGTTTTAGAACATATCTCCAAATTAAGTATGAACCTGTTCCTAATATAGCCATTACAGAAATTATTAATGTTAAATATATTGGTGCAGAACCTGTTGTAACTGTTAACATTACTAATGCATTGTCTTGGTCATCTTCTCCATCTACGTTGTTATTTGGAGTAGAGTCTATATCTGGAATATTATATTCATTCTCATCTTCAGTAATCTCTGCTACGTTTACTTTAACACCCATGTTGTTAGGATCTTTTACCCATCTAAGTACAATAGGTACTTCTGTACTTTCTCCTGGTCTTAGTAACTTATCTTTAGTATAGTCTGTTGTAACCATACCATCTTCAGATACTTTCCATCCCCATTCAGTGTTATCTTCAGCAACAAATGCTAAGCCAACTGGAATTCTATCTGTTATTTCTTTAGCATATCCTTCTATTTCACCTTCATTTGTTACTTTTATTGTGTATAAGTATTTTATTTCAGTTGTACTTAATTTCTTAGAATTTAATTCTATTTTTACCATTGGTTCTGGATTTTCTAATCCATTATAACCTGTTTCTATTTCTTTTGTAACTCCATCTTCGGTTACATATACTTTAGTAACATATTTTAGTAATGATAAATCAAAATATTTCATTTCTACAAGTTCTGTATCTATATCATCTTCATCTTCAACATTATTTCCTGGTTTAGAATCAATATCATCTACTGGATTTCCATTCTCATCTGTGTCTTCTGAAATTTCAGCAGTATTAATTATAATTTTAGGGTCTTCTGTTGGGCTCTTGTCTACAATCATTACTACTTCTACTTCTCTAAAGTCAGGATTGAAGTGTTCTCCTTCTGGTGGAGAGTTTTGAGGATTTTCCCATACTTCTTCATCTGGTTCAAATGCCTTTATTAGGTTTTCTCCAGGAGTTTTCTCTTTCTCCTTAGACAAGTAGTCTGTTTTTATTCTTACAGCTTTAGTTGGATCATTTGTTTCTTTTCCTTCAGCATCATACATCTTCCAACCATAGTGTTTGTTTGTTTGATTATTTGGATCAAATCTTAAGCCTTTAGGTATATCATCTGTTATTTCAGCTGCATATCCATCTTGAGATCCCTCATTAATAACTCTTATAGTATAAGTAATTTCACTATCTTTGTACACTATAACCGGATCTGTGGCTTTTTCATATTGCAATTGTCCATCTTCCAAATATGCAATAGGTTGTCTTTCGTTACCCATAATATATGGAATTGTATCTGAATCATCATTAGGTTGTCTTACAGATGTAATATATTTTCTCAAAGCTAAATCAAATTCTTTTGGTATTATTAAATCTTTGTCTATATCATCTTCTTTTGGATCCTTGTTGTCTGGATCTGAATCATTATCACTGCCATCATCATTTGTGATTTCAGCTATGTTTTCAATTCCATTTTTACTTATTTGCTTCTTTTGCTCTTTTGTTAGTTTTGAAAGATTAACTCTAAATTCAATCTTTACATCTTCATAACTTAAACCTTTTTCTTTCTTAGTTCCATTTGATTGTGAATTATCAAATGCTGGAATTGTTTTATCTTTTAAGTAATCTGAATAGTATCCTTCTGTCCAACCTGTTGTTTTATCTTTTATTGGTTTCCAATTATATGTGTGATTTGTCTTGCTTCCTGATTTATATGAACCGTCTGTATTTGTTTCATATGGTACAAACTCAAGTCCTAATGGAACATTATCAATTACTTCTTGAACTTTTGCAGCTTGTCTTCCTTCATTAAATACTCTTATTGTATAAATTACGTAATCACCATCTGCAACGCTTACTGGAAGTTCTTTATTAATTTTATATGTTGCATTAGCTTTTCCATTTGTTCCTCTATTCTTTAAGTTATCTGTATTTTCTACTGTAATTATTCTCTTTTCATTTGAAGGTATTGTTTTAGCTTTCATATCGCTTCCAATAACTTCTGTTACTGCTTTTTGTAAAGCTAGGTCATATATATTTGGAATAATTACGTCATAGTCATCATCGTCTTCATTTTGACTCTTATTATTTGGTCTTGAATCGTTATCGTCTCCATCATCATCTTTAATTTCAGCCCAGTTCTTTATTCCTGAAATCATTATTTCAGCTTTTTCTTCTTCACTTAGGCTTGATAGATTAACTTTTAATTCAAGTTCTACTTCAATACTACTTAAACCTTTATTATCTTTAGTAGTAGCTCCTGTTTTATCAAAAGCTTTTATTAAGAATTTATCCTGATCTGTAATTTTGGTTCTTACCCCTGTTGTCCATCCTGTTGAAGAGTTTTCTGTAAATTCTTCCCAACCATTATCATAGTTTACTTTACTTCCTGATTTATATGTGCCATCAGTATTTTTCTCATATTTTACAAATTCTAATCCTTTTGGAAGACTATCAACAATTTCTTTTACAACTGCATCTTGTGTTCCTTCATTAAACACTTGAATTGTATAAGTTACTATATCTCCATCTTCTATAAATACTTTTGGATCTTTCTTTAAACTATATGTTGCATCAGCTCTTGGGTTTTCTTGGCTTCTATTTACTAATGCATCTACACTTACGACTTCACAATTTCTTGCTTGGTCTGAAGGAATTGTTTTTACTGTTCCATCAGCAGCAGTAAGTTTTGTTATATATTTTTGTAATGCTAAATCATAGAAGTTAACTTCTTTAGTTATTATTACATCATCATAGTCTTCATCATCTTCAGCATCTGGGATGCTAAAATCTTCATATTCATCTATGTTATCTGCCTTAGAGTCTGTTCCATCAGTTTTCACCTCTTCATTTGAAGAATCACCATATTTAGAAATAACTGATATATTTCTTAGTATTTTTTCATCATCTAAATCTGATGGTTCTACAACTAAACATGTTAATTGTAAGAATACACTGTCATCTAAAACTCCTGTTGATTTATTAAATGGTTTTAATACTGTATCTTTATGCTTTTCTGATCTTATTACTACTGGTCCAACATAAGCTTTAGCATTTGCTCTATCTACATTATATAGTGAAGAATTTGTTACTTGATTATTTATATCTATTTCTGTTAATGATTTTAATGTTCCTCCTGACGTATAAATCCATCCGTTACTTACATTATCATTATATTCTGGTAAAAATGCTAATCCATCTGGCAAGAAATCTTTAACTTCAGAAGCATACATATCTACTTGACCTTCATTAATAAGTCTTATTTTATATGTTACTAAATCTCCAGCTTTAACATTTACTGGTGGTGTCTTCTTATCAGCACTGTAATTTGCTGTAGCTCCAAGACTAGTATTTATACTTCCAAGTTGAACGTCATCTACTCCACCGGTTTGAGGCATTAATGGAGAAACATCTATTGTTCCAATTCTATTTGGAGATACTTGTTTTCCATTAACATGTGTAATGTTCTTTCTTAACGCTATATCCATGTTGCCTTTAACTGTTATTTTTTCAAAGTCATCATCATCTTCTTGACCTTTGTAATATCCTGATCCTGATACATCATCATTATCATATCCATTGTAATTTTCCCATTCATCTTCTGTCTTTGGAAGAATTACTTTTCTCTTTTTAACTCTATCTTCTTTATATCCCGAGTCATGATCTTCAGATCCTGCAGGAACAGTTTCATATCCTGAAATCTCAGCTATATTTGTTACTATTCTTCCTTTTGCTTCTTCTGTTACATCTAAAGCAATCTGAACAATTTCGCTCTTTAATTTTCCATCAGTTCCCACACCATCTATTTGAGAGTCTTTTAGGAAATCAGTTGATACTGAATTAGTTGATGAATTATATACCCAACCATAATGATTGTTATAAGCATATCTTGGATCTTCTTCATCAACACCTTGTTTGAATTCTAGTCCTTTTGGTGGAAGATAATCAGTTATGCTCTTGATTATCATTGGTTCTTTTGCTTCATTGTAAACTGTCATAGTATAAACAACAATAACTTGAATGTTTTGATCATCTATATTTAATAGTAATGGATCTTTTCTATGTTCATAAGCATATTCATTATAATCACTATTTGGCGTTGCAACTTCTACTGGTTTTCTAGAATTAGTTCCATCTACATTTATTACATTACTCATATTAGTTACTTTGTTGTAATAAATGATATTTGAAATATGTTTTCTTAATGCTGCATCATATACATATTCAACTGGTGTTGGTTCAAATTCTTTTTCTATAGATATTGGTTGTGGTGTTACAGGTTCTCTTTCGATTGATAGTAATTGTTGATCTCCCTCTTTTCCTGTTGACCATACTGTTCCAACACTAGTTCCACTTATCATTTTTGGCATTAATGTAATTTTTACTTTTCTAGCTTTTGTTTTTCTATCTAATCTGATATAGAAACTTTTTCCATTTAAATCTTCTTTTGTAGGAGCTAATATTTCAGATGATGTTGTATTTCCATTTAATAATAAATAATCAACTTTCTCTAACTTATTACCTTCTCCATCAAAGAATTCAAAATTTATTGTATAATCTTTTGTTGCATTTTTTAATTGGAACTCACCAAGGAATATATCTGATTCTTGTTCAACAAATCTTGGTTCTCCATTTAAGAATCCTGGATCAGTTCCTTGTGTATTTCCACTAGAATGATTTATCATTCCAGCTTTATAATACTCAACCATTACTTTTATGAATTCACCTTTGTTCTTTCCAAAGATGCTATTTCCTAGTAATGAGCTTTCGTTTGTTCCGTCATTTCCTTTGATGTTATTCATTGTATATCCATTTGTAACGCTCCAAGCAGCTACTTGAAGAGCTATCATGATATCATCTTTTGTTAAAACACTTTTTACATCTTCAACTCTTAAAGGATTGACATCGTTTTTGGTTGATTCAATTAGTGAAGCAAATATTTCAGCTATCTTTTGATCTTGCATCTCAGGTATGTCTTCAGGTATTAATGCATTGTCGACTAACCATTGAAGACTTTCTTTATTTGCTATTCCTGATTCTTGGATATTTCCTAAACTTTTATACTGTCCATCATTTGATGACTCAGGTTCAAGTGGGAATTTTCCATCTTTATCAAGACATATAATAGCTGTCTCAAAATCTCCTGATGCTTGGCTTGTTCCTGCAAATACTCTATAAGCAGTTCTTCCGTCAACAATGTATTGTAATTCCACAGGTTGACCACCAATTGTGTATTCCTTTCCGTTTAAATAATTACTAGCATGTCTTCTAGCTATTCCAAATGCTTGTGTAGCATCTTTTTCTGTATGTTGCAGTTTAGCTAAAGTCTCTGCTGAAACTGAAAAGAATAAAATCATTGCACAAGAAATTGCAAATATCTTTCGTAAAATCTTATTTTTCATAAAACTCTCCAATCCTTTTATTGCCGCCACTTAGGCGTAGTAATCCTAATTATTCTAATATACATTATTTTATATATAATAATAATAAAGTCAATCAGTTGATTTTAATAGGTTTTCCGCATTCTTACTCCTTCAAAGGTTAGAGAAATTGTTACATTTATATTAAATTTTAGTGTTTTTTGTGTTAACAGTTAGGGTTTGCAGTTTTTTGTTTTCATTTTTTTATAAACTTCTTTCTTATATAAAAAAGAAAATCAAAAAATAAAAAAAGACACACTTTAAAAGTGTGTCTTTTGGAGGCGACACCCGGATTCGAACCGGGGATCAGAGTTTTGCAGACTCGTGCCTTACCACTTGGCTATATCGCCAGATAAAAAAATGGAGCGGGAAACGGGGCTCAAACCCGCGACCTTCGCGTTGGCAACGCGACGCTCTATCAACTGAGCTATTCCCGCAAAATCAAAGCAAAAATATAATAGCAAAATTTAGCATAAAAGTCAAGATTATTTCTTAAACTAAAGAAAAAAAATCCTAGAACAGATTATTCTGTTCTAGGATTTAATTCTTATATATGAGCTAATCTATCATTAATGCTTGATTTAGTATATAAATCCTTTCCTCCAGTAAACTTTCTTGCTCTATCATTTATACTATCTAAAGCATCTAGTGTATGAGCCAATCTACTATTTAATCCTCTTGAGAATGCTGAGCTACTCTTTCCTACTGCACCTTTTGATGCGCTTCTAATGCTACTTGCTACGCTTCCTGCTGAATGAGCTTTTGGTGCATTTGGATTTGAAGTTGAATTTGGATTTGTTCCTCTGTCATCAGTATTTAATGCTTTAATCTTCTCTTTAAGAGTCAAATCTGTTCCTTTTACTACATCATCTTTCATGGTTCTAGTTGCATCTTGACCAGCTATATGTATTGATTGTTTTCTACTTGCTTGTTCTTGCTTATCTTTAGCTAGTTTATCTTTTAACTCTTTTTCAACTTTGCCTATAAACTCTTTATTAAGTTCTATATCTTGACCTTTAGATTGAAGTACTTTTTCTATTTGTTTTGATATTCCTTCTATATCTTGTTGTGATAAGTATTGAGCATTTTCATTAAACTGAGGAACTATTGATTTGTAATTCTTTATAGCTCTTTCTATATCTTTTTCGTTGAATGGTTCTTTCATGATAGCCATAGTTTCAGCTAAGTTCTTTACTTTATCTTGTTTAATTTGTCTAACCATTTTTGCTAAATCTTCATTTCCAGATCTTTCTGCTTCTTCTATTTGCTTATCTAATTCACCAACAGCTTCTTCATATGCTCTTTCTAGTTCTTTTTCTTGTTCCTCGGCTTCTGCTAATAACTCAGCATAAGCTGCTGCTGCTTCTATACCTTGTTCTTCTAATACTTCTTGTACTTCTTTTACATCTTTTAAGTCATGTGCAAATTTCAATGTTGCTACAGTACCAGCTGATAATAACATTGATTTTTGGTTTGGAGTTAGTCTATCAAATACTGCTCTTGGTAATCCTCCTGTTGTTGCATCACCTCTTGTTTCTTCTACATTTGGTACTCCTACTTTTGGTGCTTGTGTATGTAAGCTTGGCTTTCCTCCTCCTACTGCATCTGGTGATACTGGAACATCGACTAAGTGATATGTATAGCCACGTTTCTTCATCTGTCTTTCTAGTCTTTCTTGTGCTTTCTTATTCTTTGGGTGTATTCCTGCTAGTTTAAATCTCTTTCCAAAGTCTATTGTATATGCATGTGCATTCCAATTTCCTTTCTTGAATGCATCTTCTATCAATTTCTTTGTTCTTTGACTTGATGTTACTGTTGAACCTAATATTGTTCCTGCTAGCTTTTGATCTGCTATTAACATCGGTACTACTAATACTCCTAGCACTCCTGT
>JAEEGL013042062.1_pt1 | contig 26912 bp, 16 predicted proteins | sample 9134231 | NCBI WGS metagenome assembly JAEEGL01 (sample SAMN16246548, study PRJNA631951) | gut metagenome | biome: gut microbiome; feature: rumen; material: fiber-attached | host: Bos | place: Iran: Karaj | collected 2018-10 | reverse complement strand
ACTAATGATCTAGCATACTCAGGTTCATTCAACTGATTAAGTGCTGCACTAGGTACATCTAACTGCGATACTAACAGGTTATTAAGCTGTTCCATAGTTTGATCGTTGACCTGAGATGAATTGCCTTGGGTACCCTGTACGTCCACCGTTAATCCAGATAATCCAGGTAAATTCTTCGGGATAATCGTTACTGAATTACCACAGATATCACGCATAATCTCTGAAGGGTCAATAGAGCCAGTAAGCTTATTCTTCTCAATAAAGATGTTAGCTATTAACTCCATGATACCTTCGATATTAGCATTTTTATCATCTACATCGAACTCAATCTTCTTATGCTCAATCGCATCATTAACTGCAGCGATAACATTAGCCATCATTAAAGTAGTTCTTAATGACAGAATAAATTGTATCTCAGAAGTCTTACTCTTACCACAACCAGTTTTCTTATCATAATCAAAAGCAAAATAGTGCATCAGTACTGGTGGTACAAACACTATAGTGGTTTCTTTAGCTTCTAATGTACGTTGGAACAGTATAGTAGATAGAGCATTAAATCTACTCATCTGAACATCATCACGATGTAATATACCTTTCATACGAGTACGGATATAACCATCTAACAGATTATTGAAAATAAGGTTACCCATCTGTGAATAGTCATTACCGTTATTGAAATAAGTAGCATTACAACAGGTTGTACCAAAGATAGCCTCAAAGGTAGCGGAACTGTTACCACCAGCACAACCACTAGTATCCTTACTTGCGTTACTAGTTGCACTGGTAATAGGTTGTCCATGGTTATCTAAGATAACAAAGTAACCTAAATGTTCATTAGGTGCACCTGGAATAAAGATAGGAATAACTGCTTCAGATGGTAACTCGATTAAAGTAGGGTGACCTCTATGCTTATAGTTTTCTGGATCTGACTTAAGTACTACCATCTCTTCACGAACTGGTCTTTCATCAAAACCATACTTATCTGCTAACTTACTCCAGATATTATCTGCTACTTTACTCTTACTGGTATTGATATATCTAAAGCTATCTGTATTTTCGGTAATACGAATTAAGTCACCTTCTGACATCTTAGCTTTAAGGTTAATGATCATACTCTCTATACCAGAGATATATGCATTACCATAAGTACTACGATATTTAGAATCTACTTTAACTAAGTTATCTAACATCTCCTGTGAACAGAATTTGGTAGGTACCTTAAGGTTAAATGATTCCATAGCCGGAACTATACTCTCTACCGTAGGAGTATAACCATCTAAGTAATCTTTCAGTGATAACTTAGTACCGGAATACATGTAGTCATCACCGTGCTTACAGAATTCATTAAAAGATTCAAAACCTACTTCTGGGTTATATCTAGCAGCATTAACTACTTCCTGAGTACGATGACGTACATCTAACTGAGTAGCGATAGGTAGTATAAGAATACATTTACTACCTGAAGTATACATAGCTTCACCGATCCAGTCATAAGACTTGATACCTAACTGTAGTACTTTATTAAAGTGTTTGCTATATAGCTCAGTAACAGCTTTTAATAAGTCTGGATCATCGTCTAATGCTGGTATTTCATTAAAATTAAAGGTAAACTCACCATCTTGTAAATCATTAGGACTCAGTATAGATGAACTTACTAATATACGAGACTGATCTATTTCCGGAGCAAGCTGAGCTAACTTTTCAGCTTCTATCTTAGCAGCACTTAGCTTTTCACTTATCGGATGTAAATATGACAGTATACTGCTTGCTGATACGGTATTGTTATTAGTATTTAAGTAAGTTGGTTTTACATATAACCGGTTTAAATATGCTTTAATTTCAGATGGTGTAAATTTACTAGCAAATGAAATATCTCCGACATTGTTTTGTGGATTAGTGTTAACTGTCGGGCTTAATCCTAAGATAGATTTAACACCTCTAGTCGTTAATCTAACTGCTTCTGCCATATAACGCTAAGCTCCCTTAATTTATGTAATATTTCTATTTAATGGGGGTAGTATGAATATAGTATAGTTTAACCCTTATAGCGAATAGGAGTTACTACCATGTCTAGTTCTATAGACCTATATCGTAAGGAAATATTTAATTTCCTACGAACTGTCACAATAAAGTTCGAACCATTTGCATACGCTATGGGTAGGACATATATGGATACCTATGGCATAAGTGATCCTCATGGAAAATGGAATCCATACTACATACACTTATCTGGTGAATATACTGCTGAAGAATTAGCAGCCGGTAAGGTTATGCATGTTTATACCGTAGAGCGTGAATTACCTGAGAGAGTAGTATTTACTAAAGATTTAATCAATACTAATCCTAAGACTGCTACCTTGTACCGGTTACCTAATGATGAGTATATACATTTAGAAGAATCCTATCCAGAATACCGTGGGTTGATACGTTGTATGGTATATCCAATATCTTCTATAGAAGATGCTATCAATGCACCTAACCTATCGCTATTAGCTTATGATGATAGTTTATTAGAAGTTAATGAAAGAGAAAGTATCATTAGTTGTCTTAAGAACTTTCTGGATATGGTTAGAACAAGATGGTGGTTAGTAGAATTTACTTATGAAGATATGTATGCCAGTACCTTCTGGGCTATGCTCTGGCAGATGTTACCAGAAGTACTATTAGGTCAACGTTTCCGTAACATAGGTACACCATATGTACATTCTTTCCATGTATGGGAATACCTTAAGTCTAAAGGGTTAGGTGACTATCGTGATGTCTTAACCATGAGACAGTCATTATGGTTATACCGTAACATTAACTATATCCTTAAAAATAAAGGTAAAGTAAGTAATCTCAGTATCTTAGCAGAAAATCTACTAGAAGATGCTTGTGTATCTTTACGTAAAGTCAATATGCTACAGAGTACTGATGAGTTTACTCAGAAACTACATACAGTACCACAGTTTATCTTCTATAACTACTTTACTGATATAGAGGAAAACGTAGCACAGTACGATGACCTTAATCCTAGGTTATATGAATCCGGGTTAAATAATCAGGATAGTGTTGAATATGTTAACGCTACTTCTACTGCACTAGGTACTATTAGGTATAATGATCTACCTACTAAGTATCTGGAACTTAAGAAAGAGTCCATCGATACTTCATCTGAAGCTATGATGACTACCTTCTTACTACATACACTAGTGTACCGTAGTTCATTAGGTAAACTTGCATATAGTGTTGGTATAGTAGATATGTATACTGGTAATAATGTTAAGTTATTTATCAATGACATGATTCTACTGTTATTCTACAGTGCATGTAAGTCAGTAGGTATATCACCTACTCGTATACCTAATCAGGCTAGAGTAAGAGTACCATTTCTTAGTACTAAACCTACCCAGCTAACTGAGTATATTAAGTATGCAGATACTACTTATGCTATCAGCGAACTGGTAGATGTAGAAGGAGTGCTTAACTTATTTGAATGGCCTACTAGAGCATTTGTATCCAGAGATGATTTTGCTGAATTTGCTAATCATCAGTATGCTCTGTACTATTTGTTCTATAAGCAGATGGAATCGTCTAATAAATACTTGTATCATAAAGCATTTAGACGGATGTTAGATGATTTGACTGCTAACAAGCTGGTAGATCTAGAACTATCTCAATATGAGTATTTTGAAGACTGGATAGGTGCTACTCCAGAGATCAATAGCTTAATCGAGCAGTATGAAAGTATCTCTGATCCAGCAGTTCAGTGTAATACTTATAAGAACTTATCTATGTTGTGTTATAACACTATATTTGATATGGAAAATAGTAGTACGGGTATCAACACTATCAGAAAGATGGATAGTATTTATGATGCAGTACGTGATCTGTTTATCAGTCTATGTAGTTACAATGTAACCTTTATAGATGCTGCTAGAGAGTTAAGAAACTATCTTAATATAGAAGAACCTGATTTCCTGATAGGTCTACACACTGATGAAGATAACTATCTGGAAGGATCATACTTTAATCTATTGCTGGATGATATTGAATATCTTACTAGAGATAAATGGAAATGTGAACTGACTACCAGATTACATGACATTGAACATTCTCTAAATGTAAGTTATGAATCTACATTAATTAATATGTTTATACAGATATACTTTGATATTAGTTGTAGTATTCTGTACAACATTGAAGAACAACGTACCACTACGATAGGTGTAGATATTGACCAGCAGGATACGGAAATTGTTTATAACTTTAATCTACATACTGGTATAGATACTACCGGTGTTAATTTACTTGAGGACTAAAACATATGCAAAATGTATTATCAGACTCATTTGACGTTACCACATTACTTGGTTCACGATTAGGCTTAGCATCACTGCTACCATTAAACACACCTTCGGATAGTCAGTTTACTCTTAATCGTTTGTTCAATGTATTCCCAAATGAAAGTCTTAATGGTGAACAGGCTAAGATTAGATACTTCGGTGTAGGTATCAAAGGTTGTTATAATGCAGATGATGGAATATTACAGGCTGCATATATACCTAAGCGTACTGATATGAATCTATATAACCTTATCCCTATCCGTTGTAGACCAGTAGATGAAGATCTCAGTGCAGCTGAAAGAGCTTTGTATAGATTACGTGTTAAGAAAGTAATCAATGGTAATGAATACTTCTGTTACTATCTTAAAGTACTTAACTATACCAGTACTGAAGTAAAGACTAAGCGCATCAATATTGCCAGTGGTAGAGAAGAACCATATGAGTTAAGTGATAACTATCTTAACCCGGTACCAGAAAAACCATCTACTGATACCACTATAGAGACTAGTGCTAACTCTATCATCTCCTATGCTGATGCTACTATCGAAGTAGCTGCTACTGAGGTGTTAGAATATATACGAGTATTCTACAATGGTGATACTCGCTATGCTAAGATCTCTGAGTTAGGGTTCTTTACTGGTGCAGATGTTGAAGTAACTGTAGGTGGAACTACTTATCTGGAATCTATCCAGACTCAGTTATTCAACCATGTTACCTGGTTAGGTGCTAATCTGACTAGAGAAGGTATGACATTTAAGTCAACTTTCCAGATCAACTCCAATGGATCAATATCCGATCGTTAAAAAAGGTATCACTGTACACCGATAATGGTGTACAGTGATATTATTCTTTTTACCCCTACCCCTCCTGAGATGAACCATATCTTAATTATACATAATTAGGGTGACAGAAGCATACTAGGTGCTCTGTTACTTATGTTTAATTATTGGTCCTAGTCCGAGGAGATGAGCTATGCTCGAGAAAATTGGTATTAGTGCAGCGGTTACAGCTGTGGGTATTGGTATTTATCATTGGGCAACAAAGGATAGCAGACAGAAAGCAGCAGAAGCTTTGACTGATGCAATTAACGATTCTAAGGCAACTCTGGATGTTTTGGAATCCCGAATCGCAGAAGTTAAGAAACTTGCTACTCCAGCTGGTGAGAAGAAGGAAGAGAAGAAAGCTTCATAAACTTTTCTAAGCTATCGTTTATCTGCAGATGAATAATAGTAGTATAGGTAGTCCAACTTAATGGACTACCTTACTATTATTTTTTTTATTTAGATTAAGCTTTTGTTATTTCTGCATGAATATGACGCAGTTGTTCGTATACAGCATTCTCTACTTTACATGCAAAGAATAATGCAGCCCAACAAGAAACACAGAGAGTACCTGAATGGTGAAGTATTTTAGAAACAAGCATACCTCCACCTAATGCGCCGGCATATGCACCAGCAGTAGCTCCAACTGGTCCTAGTAAAAAGCCTCCAGCTACAGAACATGCAGTAGTTAATAAATAGCGTAATGTTGTATTAAGTTTTTCCTGAGTTATACCAACCTTAAAGAATCCAGGATAATCGTTCAAAATATCTATGCATTGATCTTGATTAGCTTTAACTTCATCACACAATTTAGCTAATAAGTTAAGATTGCTGCTATTCAATACTAGCTTAGCTTCATTACCAAGAATACCTTCTGCTTTCTGCCATCTATTAGCTAACACAGCAGCAAGTCTCTCAGCACGAGTTGCAGCATCATCAACAGCTTCACCTGTAATCTTACCATCAACATAATCATGTAACAACTTGTTGACTTCATCTCTTTCTTTCTTACAGTTGTTCTTAACACACTGTTCAATCTGTTTAATATCAATGCTAGTGATAGTTGTATTATCAGCACGTCTACTCTTGAAATCAGATGCCATCTTGTCAAGTTCGTTGCGCATAGTGCCCCAACCACTTAAAAGGTTATTTAACCAGTTAATCATTGCTATGTTACTAGCTACTAAGTTGCTGGCAGTATCCTTAAGATCTTCTTTCCAATCTTCCATACTAGCAGAAGATAATGGTAATCCACTGGCTTTTTCTAAGCTACGTAAGATTTGCTTAGTGTCTGATCTACTTACACGACTACCATATTCGTAATCCTCTAAGCTAGGTAAGGTTACACCAGCAAATTCTGCTAATTGATTATTATCATTATACATGGCTAATACAGTTTCATTAACACCGTATCTAGCGATAGTTTCATATAACTTAGCACATTCTACCCGTCTAGCAGATCGGTTAATCTGTGATGTGATATGTTCACCGGTTATTGGTATGTTTTTCATAGAACTATCATCCTTTAATTAAGAAGAATAACTATATCGCGTAAATTTAATTCATTAGAATTAATACCAGCAGTTATATCGTAGTTAAGACGGATAACTATCTTGTCATTACTATCACGATATACTTCAGCATTAATGTATGCTACTTTATTCTGATGAGTAAAGGTAGCATGACCTTTTAATGAATCTGAGCCTGAATTGAATTTAATATCAATAGGGAACTGATAACCACCAACTTCCTCAATATCTAATCTAACACCAGTAAACTTACGAATGTTAGTAGTATGATCTATTAACAGCTCGTTAGATACTTCAAAATACTGCCAACCATCTATCGGTCTATTTAAAGTCTGAGTACCACACCATGCTAAGTGACCTTTATTGAAAGGTACTAGCATATCTTCCTTACAGGAGTTAGATAACAATGCAGACCATATTGAACTATTATCAGGAAGTAAGAATTCACTATCCTGAGGAGTAGTTACAGTAGCAGTTTCATCTACTAACTTCCAGCAGGATTCATGTCCTGATAGATCCTCAATACAAACTGTCTCCTCCAGCATACCCTTCAATTCAAATCCTAACTGTAAATATGCACCAGTTACAGTGTCACTGGAATTCCATACTACGCGAATCTGCGGTTGAATGATACTTGCTACATTAGAGTAATCTGAGAATGGTAAATATCCTCTTGGATAGTTTTCACTAAGGATATTAACATTAACTCTATCGTTAACATTATTGTTCATATCGAAAGATACTGTAGCAGTAAACTGGATATGACTAAGGTTAGTCTGTAACCTAAACGTAAAGGTATCGGCGGAGGCTGGTGTTACGTTGCTACCAGTCATGTCGTATAACTTAGCTATAGTGTACCAATGTAATCCCTGAGTAGGTGTATACAGTTTCATCAGGATACATTTACCGGAAGTTGTATCACCGTAAGACGGTACTCCTTGTAATCTTCTCATTTCACTCTCCAGTGTTTCTATACGCCTGAACAGTGAAGTCATGATCTCAGTACTACCGAGATTATCTTCAGTAACTGTCTTAGCGTCATTAAGATATTCGGTTATGTTGTTAACGTTCTTTAACAACTCTCTGTAGTTATCAATAGTAGGGTCACCACCGTACGCATGATAAGATATAGTTACAGTATCAGTTATATTCTTAGTTACCAGAATGAAGTTGTATACTGGTGAAGTATGAGAGGTAGCTTTAGTCTTACCTTCATCCATACCTACTATGAAGTAATCTACTTCTGGTACTAACTCTTCTCCTGAACCGTTGTGGTATACAGTAACACTATCGTAGTAGAAACTACCACCTTTAGGTTGGATAACGAATCTACCACCTGGAACATTGAGTAAGTGTTCTTCATCAGTAATATAGTTGTTAGGGTTAGTCTTAGATTCATCTAGTTCTAACAAAATACTACCAGCAGAACTTACTGAAGTAACATCAGCTACATTGTTAGTAAGTAACTTTAGTCTTTCGATAGAAGTAACTATATCTAACATTAACTCAGGTGTTACATTAAGCGGTTCGTTGTGAAAGTATGCCGTACGTAACTGGTTAGGATATAGTCTCTGATAAGTTACATTGATGGTGTAAGTAGTACCTACTGGTACACCACGGAGCATCTTGATACCACGGCAGATATTTTTGTTAAATGATGGATCAATCAGTTTAGCTGCTGACATGTCGTTATCACAGCAGTTAACTAACTCATCTGGAATTTTATAATCAGTATTATAAGTAAGCTCTGTAGTAATACCGCCGGAGATTAAATATACGTGTATACTATCAGCGAATACTGTAGTCTCAAAGTCCACTAGCTGTTCATACTTAAATATCCTGAATACTCGATCAGATTCAGCATAATTAGCTAGTGTACCAGTTAGGTCCATAGTTAAATTACTCATTAACGTTTAACCTCCGTTAACTAGTCAGTTCTTCTATCTGGCGTTGCAGGTTTACAATAAGATTTTCGTATTCATTAATCTTAGTATTAGCCTGTGATATCTGTTTCTGTAATCTCAGATTTTCCGCATAGTAGCTATATATACCTTTCTTAGTTTCATCTCTAGAAGCTTGTAATTCCTCATATTGAGTATCACTAAGCCATTTCTCTCTGATGACTACGAAAGATATCTTAGGTGTTATACCTAGTACAGTTTCAAATGCTTCGATGATGTTATCTTTCATAAAGCGTAGACTTTTTACATCTTTAACAACACCTACATCAGCAGTTATACCGAATACATTATACTTGCTAACATTAAAATCTGGAGTATCCTCCAGAAAGTAAGTAGAGGCAAATAGAGTTTCGGTAGTTGATTCAGCATTAGGTTTAGATAACTTTAATATGTCACTAGCTCTGACATATTCGATACAAGCATCTATATCTTCCTGGGTTTTATTAACTACTTCAAAGAAATCACTTAACAGATTACCACCATCAGCTACATACTCTTCATAAGTCATAACTTTAGCTACTTTATATATGTTATCATAAATACTAAAGTCAGATTTGAATTTGAAATTATAAACTGCACCTACGGTTGGTTTAATTAGTGTACTCATTATGTTGCCTCAACAACTCGGTTAAAACTATCTTTATCAAGTATCAGATACTCAGCTTTACCTTGTGAGAAAGCTATATAGTTTAAATCACCTACAGTAGTGGTGGTGAATTCATTAGAAGATGCTAACCCATTAACTATGGCTATAGCTCTAGCTAACTTAGCACCGAATTCCTGTGCTTCTGCATCCATATATCTAAAGCCAGCATCAGTAGTAGCATAATCCTGATAAGTAGGGAATTCTGCTTTGATACTGAATACTTCAGAGTTATTAGGATCTGGTATAGCTAAAGTTAACATCTTGTTCTGAGCATTAGTTAATAGTTCTAATCTCTCATCAATAAATTCATCCTCAACGTCAGTATAGAGTAAATGTGCTCTATCTATCAGTTGCTGTGGATTCCAGATACTTGCATAGAAATCCTTACCAGCTCTACTTAAATAATCATCATAAATCGGTATCAGGTAGAATCTGTTATCGATATATACTTCAGGGAAGATAGCTTCTAACTCTGCATTAGAGAGAGTAGAATTTTCATTAAGATATGCACGGATAGCCCGTCTACTTTCTAATGAACTAGGTACCTTAGCACCGCAGTATGGTAAGGCGAATGGTATATAGATAACTGTTCTGGTATCAATAACGTATTTAGTATTGAAAGTATAGATACCATTTTGATCTTTACTGATAAGTTCTAAATTAGTCTTATTAAAGATATAGCTGGAACTAGCTTCTAATACGGTAAGGTTACCTAACTTAGATAATGTACCTGGATCAGTTAACTTATTAAGGTCGTACGGTGGTATTACGTTAGTTATGGTAACGAATGGATACTGACTAGCAAATGCCTGATTAGATATCCATAACTTAAAAGTTAAGGTATCTTCTACCGTTCTGAAAGTAAATTCGAACCAGTTGGACATCTTAAAGTTAGCAGTATTCTGTTGAGATGTACGTAATTGAACAGTTATATACTCTGAGCTAGTATGATAGCTTTCCGGTACATATCCCTGATATAGATTATCAGTAGTTAACTCTTCTTCGATCTGGGCATTAGTAAGAGTATTCTTAGTACAGCATCTTTCTACTATATTAAAGATTATACTCTGCTGTTCGGTAGTAAGATTAGCTACAGTAGTAGATTCTACTCTGTTAACATCATAAACGATTTCTAAGTTACCATCCAACGTATCAGTTTGTGCACTGGAGGCAAAGGTTAGTCGTTCATCACGAGTATCTTTTAGATAGGCTTTGTTTACCAGATAGTTAGCTGCTTCGCCCAGCAATACTCCAGCACCTTGGTCATAGGCATGGCCTATGTCCAGTTTAGCTTTAGATATAGCAGAACTATCTAATATAAAACCATAGATTTTCTGATCCATATATGTATTCCTTATTTGAAATATACGACCATAAAGAAAGGTTTCATAGTATTGAAACAAACGATCCTGATTATAATAAAATCATAGCAAATGAAAATATATATTACTAAAATGACTATGTTTAGTAATATTAGTCGTTAGTTTTGTTTTATTTGAGGAATTCATTATGAAATTCGTTAATATGGTTGAGGATGGGATCACGAAAGTGATCCTTGATCTTGAAGCAGTAACTATTCCAGCATTTAAGCTTGAGTCAAGGGATACTGTATGTGTGTTTGAAGGAACTCATGATTTTGATTTTACTATCGTTAATGAGTTCTTAAACAGTCAGAATGAGCATACGCTAAGCTATATAGCTCGTACACTCATCGATATGCGTAGATGTATTGTTAATTCTGGACATGATGATCCAGCAGCCGATGAATGTGTTGGTGAACTTAAATTGTCCATGTATGAGTTAGTTGATAATTTACCTATGAGTCCTACAGGGAACTTATTTAAGGACTTATATAACTTTAGTGCTAAGTATACTACACCTGATAAAGTAGACATCGGTTACTTTAAGAATGATAGACAGATGCTTGTTGCAGCTTCGTTGTTATCGGCATTATGTGTTATGGTCATTCATACCTTTAAAACACATTTCACTGATGTTTCTGAACCACTTCAGGTATTGTATCCAGTATTTGAAGAGACTATCAGAGCCAGTGATGTTGATGGTGCTATGGAATTTGTCGAAAGAAATCGGGATCTTGTATCAAACATGGATGATGATCCTGCGTCATGGGTTATAGAAAGTATCTACATAAATGACTGTATGCTACGCAAACATAATCTACAACTACCATTGCCTATAGATGCGGACGTAATAGAAAATCTTGCACAGAGAATACTTTCTTCTAAGACATATTTTTCTAGTAAGAGGATACGAGAAATGAAGGAAATTAATGAAGCTGAAGAACGACAGCGAAATGATAGAGCTAAATCTACGATAAACAATGGGATATTACTAGATACAGCTATCATTGCAGCTTTAATTATAAGACGAGCAGCTTTGTCTAGAGGTAATACGTATCTCTCAGATAATGCGGGTATTGCATATTGCAATGAAATTATCAAAGATGTCGATAAAGTCATTATAGAACTAAATAATCGTAGCTCAGCATTAGCGCAACGTATAATGTGTTCTTGTAATGTTAGTGAAATCGTTAATGATATTTGTACTGAGATTAATATTTATGTTAATCAGGGTATTGATAAGAAATTTGGTGACTATAATGAAATTACTAATAACACCAGATTATTTTTCATACGAGGTAAGTTTTATCTACCACCAGATGTAATCATAGATGCTATAACTGATATGATATCAACTACATCAATACTTAATTCACACCTACTAGAATCTTATATACCGTATAGCACATTACGTGAACGGTTACAGGCGTTTGGACTAGTTGTTCCGCAGCTGAATCCTGGTGCTGGTTCGATAGTAACAACATTGATACAGTCAAGTTCTAAGATTAATATAGGCGATCTTACGTCAGCTATAGATTCTCAAAATTTATAAATAAGTTATACATATATTTGATAATGGAATATAGCTCACTACCTCTTAGGGTAGTGGGCTATTTGAGTAAATAATTTGTTATTATAGGAGTTTATAATGGAAAATAATAATAAAATATCAGTTACACCGTTAACTGATGATGAATTTAACGAGTTCAATAAGAAAATTGAACATGGTAGACTGTTATCAGTACGTGAGATTATCAAAGATACACTGGATATAATACATTTCACGGTTACGCATTTCATACGACATGACCCATTGGTTCAAGGATCTAAGGATATTGAAAAAGATTCAATCCATAAACCTTTAATTGATTCATGGCAGAAAATAATATCTAACACAAAGTCCCGAGTTGATGAAATGGATGATAGCGAGTTATCAAAAATTGCGAAACACGCTAACTATGTACAGGATGTATTTAATTTAGTTAGGATGTATATACCTGTTGGTATGTACCAGTGTAGTAGTCAACCAATTATGGATCGTGAAATACCTGGAATCGGTGCGGTTATAGGTGCACGTAAGCTTAGAGGATATCTACGTAAAGTACTTGATATATACGAAATACTTAATACTCCTGTCGGGCAATACATGGGGGCTAATATAGAGTATTTTTCAAAGCTGCGGTTTGAAGAGTTATTTTCTGGCGTAAACGGTACAACCCACCATACACGGGAGGATCTAGGATATGAAATTTATAATACTGAATTACACCATCCGTACTGGGTGCATCTAAATAAACAGTCACTAGATATGGTTGTATGTGATCCGGATATATTCCTGAAGTGGGCGGATGAAAACGTAAAGGGTATCAATAAAGACGAATTTTTCGAATTCTTAACTAAACGTGAATCAGAGATATTCGCTTATACAAGGCTAAAACAATCATATCCTAACCTAACCGCTGATGAAAAAGATGAGATGTGTAAGGTCTTTTATAGATGGTTCTTAAAAGAACAAGGATTCTAAGTAAATAATTTGTTATTATAGGAGTTTATAATGGAAAATAATAATAAAACTGAAGTAACTGCTATGGGAGCTCTTACTGGTGAGAGTGTTATCCGTATTAACTATATAGGGACTGTTCCTGAACCATCACTCAATACCGATTATTTCGCAAACGTTAAGTTTAAAGATGTAGAAGAGTTCTTAGTATCACATAACTTAACGGAGACAAAGGAACCTATTAAGTTTGATGAGAATACATACTACTACAATCTTGTTCCGGGAGTACATACGTCTGATAATATTGCTTTACACACTATGTTTCCTGAACCTACTGAGATAAAGAAATTCATGGTGTTTAAAGACCCTAATCTAAAATGGTTAAGGATTAAATATCGCGTAGAGAAAATGGTTGGTTATGAAACACAGGTAATTACCGTTACAGATGACCACCCGTTACCAGTACTAAAAGATGTTGACAAAGGTTTTGTACGCACATTAGCTAGAGATATAAAAGTAGGTGATATGTTACGAACGGCTGTACATCAACCACGTAGTTTATCTCTTTCATGTGAAGTAACAGAAGTAATTGAGTTAGATGAACAGTATATCGGTTACGATATCGAAACATCTACTGATAGATTTGATGTAAATGGTATTGTTATTGTAAGTCATAACTGATGCACTAGAACTATATACATATATTCGATAATAGAATATAGCTCACTACCTCTTAGGGTGGTGAGCTTATATTTTTTATTCTAACGTACTATAAGTACAAAAGAATAATGACATGTTGATAACTTTTTGATTATATTAAAATTACAGTAACTATGTGAATAGTAGAAGATAAATATTGAAGGGAGTTAAGTAGTGACTGTTGAACATTTTTACATACACAGTTGTCATCATAGAAGTAAAAACTCTTATGACAATGCTATCATAGTTAAAGAAAAAGTATGTACTATAGATGAAAATGGTAACGAACATTGGGAACCTAAGTTACAGATATTTAGAGATCCGATGAGATCGTTCTATCTTACCAAACCACAGTATCGTAATCATAAATTCAAGAAAGAATTTGAAAAGTTAGAGTGTCTAGAAGAATTCAGATGTAGAGATAGTGAGTTAAGGGATAAATTAGCAGCTGGGTTAGGTTTTAAATCCTGGGAGAATAAATGGGCTGGAGTTAAGCAGTTATGTGAATCTCCTTACGTCTATGGTGCAGATATAGATACTGAAACTTTAATCAAACACGCTTATCTTAAACGTGCTCCGGAAGGTAAATCACCTAAGCTAACTGTAGGTGCATTCGATATCGAAACTGAAGTAACAGGTAAAAAACGTATTAATGTTATTACTTTTATCCATGAGAGAGATGTATATACAGTTGCATTAAAAGAGTTCTGTAAGATCTATAGTGCTACTAGTGATATACTGAATATAGATACTAGAGTAACTCCACGTCAAGCTACTAAAGAAGATTGTTTAAGTGTTATAGATAAGATTATTGGTGAAGAATTACGTAAGAATGGGTTTACTTTACATTTTGAAATGGTGGATACTGAATTAGAAGTCATAACTACTATATTTAAACAGATCCATCGCTGTAAGACAGATATCATCGGTATTTGGAACATGCCATTCGATATACCTAAGGTTATAGAAGAATTAACTAAGATGGAGATTGATCCATGTAGTGTATTTTGTTCACCAGAAGTACCTAAGAACTTACGAGTATGTAAGTTTGTAGAAGATACTAATCCTAACGCTGAACATATCGTAGATAAATGGCATTGGTTTAATTGTACCAGCCATAGTCAGTTTATTGATAGCATGTGTTTGTATGGTAGATTACGTAAAGTTGCTGGTAGAGATATTAAGTACAGTTTAGACTATATCTCTAACAAAGAACTAGGTCAAGGTAAACTTCAACTAGGTGAGATAACCAACCATGGTTGGTCACAGAAGTACGACTTCCTTAGATATATAGCTTACAACATTAATGATGTTGTAATCATGCAACTTATGGAATTTAAGAATCACGATATCGATTCATTAGTAGGTTTAAGTGGCTATAGTTTACTTAAGAACTATAGTAAACAGACTATATGTGTTAGAGATGGTGATTATAACTACGGATTAGAAAATGGTCATGTACCAGCTAGTGCTAGTCTGGATATGTTTACTGAATGGGATAAAATGATGCCTAAGGTGGGTGGTACAGTACTACCACCTGAAAAGGCAGTTGGTACTAGATTAAAACTACTTAAAGATTCTAATAATGATACTTTAATAGTTATCATGGTGGTAGACCTTGATGAAGCTAGTATGTATCCTACTGATACTATCGCAGCTAACATTTCTAAGGAAACTTATTATGGTACTGTACTAGGTATATATGGTTACGGTAATAACTATATCGAATTATTAGGTATGGTAAGTATCTCTCCTGAGGCTTATAGTGTTCAGGCAGCAGTTAACTTCTTCCATCTACCGGATTATGAGGAGCTGGAACAATGTTTGGGACTATAGAAGTAACTATATATAGAAACGATGTATATATACTTACAGTTAAAAGAAAAGAAAATAAAGTCAATGACTTTATTATAAAGTTTCTATCATCGTGTAAAGGTGATGATGGTGACTACGAGATAATTGGTGCTAATGAAGATGGGTATTGTGTTATGGATTTGTATGGTACAATATCTACTATCTGTAAATGTATAGATAGCGATACACCATTTAACATATAGATTAAAAAAAATGCTTAGGGCTATGTAAAATAAAATATTTAAAGAGGTAAAAATAAATGGATAGAAATAATGTAAGTCACATTTTTGTGTTAACAAATTTACATGGGTTATGTGAATTAGCTAAAACCGAACTTTTTAAAAGGAAAATTGCTCGGACTACAATAACTAAAACAAAAGATGATCGCTATTTTTTAGAAAGTGTAGCGATACATGATTGGAATTGTGATACCGAAAGTAATCCTAAAGCTGCAGGCAATGCTGATAATGTACGTGAATTTATAGATGTTCTTAAACAACAGGAATATTACGAATATGTTCGCCGAAAGTTCAATAGCAATATCGGTGGTAGTGAAGTAGTTGAAATACTAGGTTCGCCTGATGCGGATACCTCGGGATTAGAACCAGTTAAATTAGTTCCTATGCTAGAGGAAGGACATAGATTATCTTCAGATGAACTAACCGCTTTAGGTATATAATCAGAAAAAAAAATAAGTCCATTCAACACCGAACAGTTGGTGGCTTATTTTCTCCGCATCCTTTGGTCTATGCTAAGTGATTTTTGAACAGGGCGAACACCCCTTGAGATATTGAATCGCCTTAGCCGATGCGTCGGGTTCGTTGGTTAGATCTTCCGTAGCCCGGTTTCTCAGGTAAATTATATATAGTTGTACTAACTTGACATACACATAAGAAGATACACAGAGCTACTTAGGTAGCTCTGTGTAGTTCTTTTTTTTTCTAATCTATCTATTTATATTACTCTAACGAATTATAAGTACAGAAAAACAGTGACAGATTAATGATAGCACCACCTGAGGCGTCTAAGCCACAACGTAGTTTACCATTAATGTCGATGATAGATTTATTAGATTGTAAGTATTCTTCCAGCTCTCTGTTAGCATCATCAGACATGATGCCTATAAGGGATAGTGCATCCAAATGTGTTATCATAGAAGTTTTTTATCTTCTATATCTACATATCGCTATGTAGTTCGGCATATGTTTTCAGATATATCTGTTGCGGCCTCGTGGTAGGGTTATATTCTATTTACATAGGTTCACCTACTATGCTCTGCCCCTGACTAGTATATTACTACTAGACCTTCGGTTCACGGGATCTCTAAGTATAGAGATTTTCGTGCTTAATTCCGCAATTTAAAGACGGCAATTACGCTATATGTCTACCGTCGTGATCACCCTCATATTTAGCAAGAGTGATCGGATGTACTGACATTGATTGTACTGACTGTCCCCCATATACAGGATATTCAGGAAGAGTTACTCCATAGTCATTCATATCCATAGCATCAGGGTTATACTTAAGCCGTACTATTCTACCTGGTGTAGTACTCATGATGTGCCCATGATAAGGTACCAGGTTATATAGATTAGTAACAGGATAACGTGTAGATAACATATGTCTACCCTGATTAGCTCTATATGCTGTTATATATCCTAATTCTAACCAGGTCATTGGTCTGATTTTACTAGGATCAAAAATGATAGAATCGAAGAACTTGAGTTTACGAGTATCTTTAAGTCTATCAGGTCTACCTGCCATACTACGATATCTATCGGCTAGTACTTCAGGTTTAGTGTACTGATGTACACCTATAGTAGTAACGTCTTCATTAATAAACCTTTCCCAGGTTTCCTCATTAACTATTCCGTAGCAACTATTCTTAGTATGTACCTCTATTCCATCTATAGTTAGTTCATATTCATTTAGCTCATCTGGTTTTACACCTTTAGATTTAGCTAATTCCACAAAATCATGATACTGTTGTGGACTGAATACTACATCTATATCTTCTGGTACAATATCCATACCGTAAGCATATAGAGCAGATGTTCCTTCAAGTACATAATCTCTAGGATCGAATTGATCCATGATCTTTAACTTATCATTATTATCTCTATATCTGGATGATTTAGCATAACCAGCCTTAAATGCATCTACATCCTTAACTATATATACTTCATCACCAGTATCGTATACTACGTATGGATAAAATTCAGTACCTTCTTCATATTGCTCATCACGATGTAACTCAAAGGTTATAGGTCTATGATGAATATGTACATCACGAAGATCATTGATAACTTTATTCAATCCTTCACTAGTAGTATACTTACGTAGATCACTATCGCTAACCCGATGATACTCTAACTTAAGAGTTTTAGAATTAATCATCGGTATATTAGATTCAGTACTACTCTGGAAGATAACGTTGAAGAACATCTTGTTCATGACATGTATAGCTACTGGCTGATAAGCTTTAAGTGCCTGGAATGTAGGTACTTCGATATCATCCGGTTGCATCATGTTAGGTGAATCTGGAGATGCTACTCTAACCATCTGTGGAGTAGTGATAACGTTACGTGAACCATATACTACTTCACGAGCTGCGTATTTCTTCTGGTTAAAACCATTCTTACCATTAAGTATAGTAGTGATGTATACATAGATTTCCTGTATCTTACACTGGATCTGATAACGTATACTGTCAAATACTGGATCATCACCATCTTCAGGTGGGATAGCTGATGATAACGATAATAAACTTAAGTAGAGTTTATTGATAGCCTCAGATTCAGCTCTACCATCCTTAATCTTCACATCACGTAGTGCTGCTGGTATAACGATGTATTTAGTAGTAAATACTCTATCTCTATACTTATTCAACAATTTAATCTTAGTAGCACGCTTACGGGAATCAGTATACTTAAATTCTATTTTAGGGAAATTCTCTACAAAGAACTGATAACCAGTATCACCATTAGGATCTTCTCTAGTAGTGCGAACTAAATCCTTTAAATCCTTATCATAGTAAGCATACTGCTTACCAGCTAAGATATCTTTATAATAAGACTTAAGTTCTATGATCTGTTTATATAAGTGAGGTGTAATCACCTTAGTATGTAGATCAATAAATGCACGTTTAATGAAACGCTGTGATGAACCTAGCTGACCGAAGATAACTTCAGAGTATAAGCCATCTGGATGGAACCTTTCAGTAGAAGGTTCATACATGGCATATGACGTAACTGGCATACAATCCTTACGTCTAACATACTCTTCAGTATCTATAATAGACATCGAAAGTGGAGCTAGTTTTTCCATATTTAACCCCTTTAAAACAACATACATCATCTGATGATTAGACACAATATTACTAGGATAGAAGGTAGTATAATTATGACTTCACTAAATGACATCGTTAAGCAAAATGAATCACTCATTAACAAAGTTAATGCAAATATTTTGTCCTCTGTATTCGATAGTGTAAAGAGCATATATATTGATTTACCTCTATTACGTGATACTAGGATGGGGCTAATGCTCAATCTAGCTAAAACTGAAGAAGACATCAACTATTTAAAAGAAGGTTTAGCTAAATACAACATCCGTCCTAATCGTCATTTTACTACTGTGTATCCTGACTTTAAATATGACGAGGATACACTGAATAAATTCTACCATAATCCTGATAATAGTGCTAAGATTTTTGATAGAAGTCCTGATACAGACTTCTCCTGTGGATTAGAAGTATTCTTTAATAATATTCATAATAAGAATATTAGAGCAGGTATTAATCAGCGTATCTCTGTTACTATTAATACCTATCCTCTAGAAATAACTCCCAACATAGTTCTGTATCATAAAGTCCTACATGACGCTTATGGTGACATAGCAGACTTTAAGTTCATTAATACTGATATAAAAACTATATCCAGATCAACCTGGAAAGAATTCGATATACTTTTTATAGATGAATTATCTCAAGTCTTTGATAAGAAGACTGATTTATACCATCTTGTATTTGACGAGATGGGATTCACTGATAAGAGTATATATGCTCCATACTGTTGTGATGATGCAGTACTGGATAAGTGGAAACAGTACCATATTGACACCACTAATCCTACTACAGTAAACGACATATTTAAAGTTTCCGAGTATTTGATTGCATCATACTGCTATTTTAGCTTTATCCCATTTCAAATACCACTACCTAAGGAGTAATCTACTATGGCTAAGAAAGATCCTAGTAAAGATGCTAAGTTTGACACTGACATGGACTCGATGCTGGATAGATACGACAGTGGCATCGGTGATTTCTTTGAAGAAGATATAAAAGGCGCAGATAAGGACAGAGGTCCAGTAGGTAGAGCTCTACACTCTATCAGTAGTAACATCAGTAAAGCAGGTGAATCTATCGCATCTGGTGCTGCTGAAGGTATCCATAGAGAAATTAACAAGAGTATGCCAGAGCTAGGTAAGACCTGGGATACTGCTAAAGAGATCAGTAATGAAGCTGCTAATATACGTGATGCTGTTAAAGAGAAAGTAGGACCATTATGGACTGAAACTAAACGTGCTATGCGCACTTTAGGTAATAAGTTATCTGGTCAATTACCATTCGGGTTAGATAAGAAGATCCTTGCATTAGCTGGTGAAGAAGAACATCAGGAAAGACAGTTATCTGTAGCAGAGCAACGTAATCAGGCTATCTCTAATAACTTAAATGAGATCTTCAAGTTACAAGAACAGAAGAGCATGGAACAACAGAAAGATGCCATGCTCAATCGGTTAGTAGATAGACGTATCAGTGCTAAACATCATCAGGAAGAAGCTGGGTTATTAAGTACTATCGCTAATCAGACTTTGTTCCATACCAACTTCACTAAGAACATCTTTACTGCTTACATGAAGAAGGATCTGGAACTTAAGTATAAATCTTTCTATGTAGCTGCAGACAGTCTGGATGTACTCAAAGCTGGTATGAGTTCTATCGAGAAACGTTTAGATGCTGTAGTTAAAAATACTGCGTTACCTGATGCTGATAAGATCTACTTAACTGAACGTGTTAAAGGTACCATGAAGCAGCAGTTAGCTGATAGACTAGGCGGTGGTATACAAGCACTTATCTCCAATGTTAGTAAGAACATCAAAGAGAAACTCCTTGGTAACTTGGATATGGCTTCCATGGCCATTTCTGGTATCGGTATGTTCGGTGATATGCTCCAGGGTGAAGGTGAAGACAGCTTTGGTGATGACAGTATGACCATTAAGGGTATGATCCGTAGTGCTATCGGTTCTGGTATAGGTGCTTTTGGTGGTCAGAAACTGGTAAAACTAATTAAGGATAAATTACCTAAAGGTGCTTTAACTCATCTTACTACTGCACTACGTGGCGGTGGTAAGGAAGGACTGGCTACGTTATTAGCTGAAGCTAAACGTGGTAGATTCGGTAGTAATGTAGACTTACCATGGGTAGTGAGATGGTTATTGGAACAAGTACCTGATGATTTACTTGGTGGTAGTAAGGTATACAACAGTACTTATAACAACATTGAAGCTGGTGGTAAAGTAACTAATCGTACTATAGCTACTATTGAAGAGATCATCCCTGGTTACTTAAGAATGCAGACTAAGTTCTTAGAGATGATGGCTACTGGTAAGAAAGAGGGAGAAGTAGAAGAACAGTGGTATGACTTTAAGACTCAAGGTTTCATGAAGGCTGGTGCATTAAAAGATAGATATGACAAAGAAATTCAGGAGCAGTTTGCTAACTCTCAGTCTAATGCCTGGTCTATTCGTGAATTATATCAGAATAATGTTAAAGCTATTAACGATATATTTGACGATGTTGGTGGTGAAAATGCTGGAAAACATAAAGCTTTCTTCACTGCGTTACTGAATGATAAGCAACAGGCTAGAGAGTTACATCAGTTCTTATACAACTTAGCATATCACCCATCATACCGTTTACTGAATGAGCGTATCGTTTCTCAGTTACTGGTACCTCTTTATCAGGCTATGCTACCGAATGCACCAGATGAGCTTAAAAAAGCAATAGATAATCCAGAAACTGAAATAGGTCAATTTGCTCAAGTAATCTTCAATAATATCGATAATGATAAGAAACCTATGGTAGTAGCCTACTGGTATAGTTTACTTACTAAACCAGATCCAGATAAACCGAATGTTGTATCTGTTAACAGTTATGCTATCGATCGTATCAATCGTGTATTAGCGGGTATATATAGCGACGGTACCGAAGCTAAAATGGCTGAGATACTTAGTCGTTGGAACTCACTTGGTCATGGTCAGTTAATGCGTCAACACTACACTACTGGTGTAGATGGTGCAGGTAATGCTAAACTGGATAATACTAAGATAGCTGCCATGAAAGGTACTGTAAGTGATACCGATATGAAAGAACTTACTACCGAACTGACTAAAGAACAGAAAGAGCTGGCTAAGAAACTTGCTAATGCAACTCCAGAAGAACGTGCGAAGATTTTACGTGAAGACGCAATTAGCAAGAGTGCCAGCAGTTGGTGGAAAGATAAACTCGATTGGCTTAAAGGTACTGAAGCGGGTAGATCTGCTATCGAAGGACTTGAGAAATTTTCTCAAGGTCTTACTAACTTTGCTACTAACGTTATCGAAGCTACTGCTAACGGTCTTGCTGATATAACCATAGATGGTCTTGCTGCAGCTGGTGTACCTGGAATTAAGGAACTTAAACAGTTATTGGTTACTAATAGTAAAGGTGAGCTGTTAAAGAATGGTGAACGTCGTAAGTTATCTGAAATAACTGATGAACAATGGATGTCCTGGATGATACGTTCTGACGATTTAGTAGGCTTAGCCCAAAAAATCAATGAACTCATGAAATCTAGCAAGCATAAGTCTATTGTCGGTACATTAGTTCACTTCTTACCACATACTTGTCAAACACTGATTGCTATTGTAGGTAATGATACTGGTAACGAAGAGATTGAAAAACTTAAAGCACAGTATAAGAAAGACTTAGATGCAGTTGCTAAAATTCCAAAAGATAAGAAAAATCGTGAAAATGAAGTAAATATTAAGTTAAATGATATTAACACTAAGTTTGTTAAAAAGCTGATTGAAGCAATTAAGAACATTGAAGCTCAACAGGCAAAAAATATAAGTACTACTCTTTCAAAGAACTTCTCAGATATGAATATACAGATCACTGAAGGTGAACCTAGTGAAAGTAATAAAACTTCTGAAGAAAGTACTCCTAAAGAAGGTGTTAAGCTTGCTCGTGGTGGTAATATTAGAAGACGTAGAGGTCATTCTAACTTAATCGATCATATCGGTGGATATGTTAACAAAGCTACTTATATACTGGGAGGTGCTGGTATAGCAGGTGAAGCTGGTGGTGAAACTATTATTCCACATAAGTACAATGATAGATTTAAAGAACTTGTTTATAAATGTGTACGTGATACAGTGGGTGAAGAAGCTGCACGTAAGATCCTTAGAACACTTAAACCTAGCAAGAGCTTATTAAAGAAACTGAAGATTACTTTAGGTACTGGCGATATGGAAAAATTCGCTGGTGGTGGATTCTTCAGTAAGATGACTAGTTGGTTTAAAGGCGATAAGGTTGCATCTGAAGCTGAACGTGATAGCGAAGAGATACAGACTAAGACTGATTATGAACGTAAGTATGGTATCGAAGAAACTAATGATATTCTTAGAAATATCCTGGTAGTTAATGAAGCCATGTATAAACGCATGGGTGAAGGATTAATGTCAGTTGATATATTAAGATTTGTTAATCCTAAGAAGTATGGTAAGATGCTGAATAAACTTCAGCATAGTGGTTTCTTTGGTAAAGTAGGTGACTTTGTATCATCTGCCTATGATACTATCGCTACACCTACTGGAGTAGCAGTAGATTTAGCTGGTAAGATGGTTACTAACTCTGCTGGGTTCTTTAGACACTTACTTACTAACAAGATCTGTGATGTATATAAAGCTCCACCTAACAAAGGTGAGAAACCTAAACCTGAAGATATACTTATCAGAGTAAACGATTTTAAGCGAGGTGTATATAAAGATGCTAAGTGTAAGAAACAGATTAACACTGTAGCAGACTTAACTATACCTGCATTTACAAGAGACGAAGATGGTACAATTAGACCGATAGTAGACGCAAACATGGCACCGTTTGGTGTATGTGACATTAAGGGTAAACCGTTAGTTTCAACAGGTGGTAGCATTGGTCGAATGCTGCGCAGAGCAATTAACATCCCACTATCTATCATACAACCACTAAGGCTTGCAGAGAAATTTGGTGAGGCTGTTAAATCTATCAAGAGAGGCTTAGTAGATCCATATTGCGATGTATATAGTCTCCGCGACCCGCACACTCGACTAGTAGAAGGTAGTGATATTAAGGAAGGTAAAATTATAACAGTAGACCCTAAGACTGGTAAAGAATCTGTTGTTAAAACAGTATTCGATATCAAGGGTATTTGTTATAAACTTGTAATAGACCCAGAACATCCAGATAAACTCAAGAAATCTGGTGAACCAGTTATAAAGCCTGAAGATATTGAAGCTAAACTTTGTGATGTTAACCAAGACATCATTGAGAATAGTTATCTCACTAAATTCGGTACTTACCTACGTAGAGTAGGTGGCGGTGTACTTAGTACCATGGGATCAATAGTTGGTGGTGCATTAGAAGGTGCTACTAACTTAGTTGGTACCGCATGGAAAGTTACTAAAGCTGTTGTATCTGGTGCATGGAAGTTGGGTGTCAAAGCTTTTACAGCTAAGAATCCATACATAGATGTTTTTGTGGTACGTGATGGGAAGCAGAAATGTGTTATTCTTGGAGATGATTTAGCGAAGAATGAGAAAACAAAGAGATACTTTTACGACGATGGTGAACTAGTTAAATCTGCATATGGCATCGATCGTGAAGTATACTCTAAGCTCTCAGAAGACGGTAATACCGTATTAGAACAACGTAGAACAGTTATTAGTGATGCAGATATACGTAATGGTTTATTCGATAGCGAAGGACATAAGCTGACCAAGTTCGCGGGAAGGTCATTTGCAGGCAAATTGGCATCTCTCGGCATAGGAGTCGCTAAGTTCGTCGGTAAAAAGGTCCTGAAATTTGGCATGGGCGTACTCCGAATGGGTAAAAACTTGATTAACGCCTTAGGTTCTGTGCTTGGTGAAGGAGGAGCCATAGTTAGTGGATTCCTCGGTAACTTATGGGACCAGACGGTGGATTTGTTTAAGTCATCGTTAATATCCAGACAGGATCTCCATGAGATCGTAGGACAGAGACTGTTAGACATCTACGCTCTGTTATATACCTACATGCCCCGCCGTGAAGGGATGGACGACAAAGATGGTGATGGTCTGTTAGATAATCGGTACAAAGAGTGGAAAGAAGGTAAAGAGGCTGCACGTAAAGCTAAAGAAGAGAAGAAAAGCGATAAGAGTAATAGCAAAGATGATGAGAAGAAACCAGGATTTTTATCTGGTATATGGAGTAAACTCTTCGGTAAGAAAGATGGTGAGGGAGAACAGAAAGAAGAAGGCGGTGGTGATAGCATATTGAAAGATGCTTTTGACTACTGGATCATGGGTAAAATATTCGGTAACGGAGGCGGTGCTGCCGGTGGTGGCAAAGTTGGTATGCTTAAGCGTATCGGCGGTTGGTTCGGTAAAATGTTCGGTGGTAAAGCAGCTGCTGGTGCAGCAGAATCAGCTGCAGGGGCTGCTGCTAAAGGTGGACTGAAAGGATTAGCTAAAGGAGCATGGACTAAACTTGGTGGTTTTGCTCGTAATTTTGGTATCAAGTCACTAACTAAGACAGTAACTAAATTTGGTATAAAAACTCTGGTTAAAGGTGCAAGTTTAGCTGGATTGGCATGGCTTGCGGCTGATCTAGGTATGGCTGCTTATAAGTTATCTAAAGATGATGCTAGAATGTTACGTATGCGTCCAATACGTTGTAAAGCTTATGGTATCGATCCGAAGTACTGGGAAGCAGTAATAGATTTAGAAACTGATACATTTGAAGCAATACAAGATGGTCAAGCTGAAGGTGTTGATAAGAAGAGAATAAGACAATTTGGTTATAAGATCGATTTTATTAATGAAGGCGAATTGGCCAGTGGTGGAAACAAAGCTGATTTCTTAAAATTCTGGTACACGAAGAGATTCCTTCCTGCATACCTTGAATATTGTAGTGCAGTTAAAGCAGTACGTGATCATGTGGCTATGCAGGAAGCCGCTAAGAATGGACAGAAAGAAGTAGACTTTGATAAATCACAGCCTAAAGAAACTGATATCCCTAACGAGATGTTTACTGAAGCTTTAAATGCTATTAAAGACAACCTCACTAAGTATTCTACTGGTGAATATGAAGAGTATACTCCAGATGCAGAACACTACAAGAAGTGGATTGGTGAGATAGCTGCAAAAGCCAAAGAACACGGCATGGGTGAAAGTATCAAGTATGATAATAAAGATTTACGCAGTGACGCTGGTAGATTTGGTGATGTATCTTCACATTTAGCTTATTCGTGGAATGAATTAAAACATGGTAATGTGTTTAATGCAGGTATGGCTTTTGGTAAGGCAATAGGAACTGGTGTAATCAAAGCCGTAGTTAATTTCTTTACCTCTGATGTTCATGTATCACAAAATCAGAAAATATGGGAAGAAATACGTTACAAACTCTATGGTTTTGATCTGAACAAATATCCTAGAGATGAAGCTAGTCGCTTTATTGAAGTATTCCGTGAAATGGAAATAGATCAGATACATTATGTTGATAAAGAACAACCTGCTCCTTCTAAAGAAGAGTTAGCTGATTGGGCTAAAGAGTTATTTCCTGAAAGTGCTCGTACTGTTTTACGTAATCGGTTAATCATGAAAGGTGCTAATGAGAAAGAATTATCTCACGATCTGAGTGGTGAAATCATTGGTTTCTTCACTAGTTGGTGGCGTAGAGTGTTCTTACCTGTATTTAGTATCTATGCAACCGTAGTACGTATAGCTTGTGGTGATAAACCTGGTGATAGTGTACATCCTGATAATCTTGATGAAGACAATCGTGCTAATGCGTTACGTGAATTTGAATCACAGGCTAATAGGTTCTTAGGTGACAATAAGCTTGATTCAGATATACTTAAGATGTCTCCTGATGGATTTGT
>JAEEGL012708038.1_pt1 | contig 26912 bp, 16 predicted proteins | sample 9134231 | NCBI WGS metagenome assembly JAEEGL01 (sample SAMN16246548, study PRJNA631951) | gut metagenome | biome: gut microbiome; feature: rumen; material: fiber-attached | host: Bos | place: Iran: Karaj | collected 2018-10 | reverse complement strand
GGAATATCATTTCCATAACAGATATTTATTATCTGAACAGAACCGAACAGCTCGAAAAACTTGGTCAAAGTGATTTTGAGGAAATCCTTACCGAACAAGGAATACATTCTACATTTTATGCGCGCATTATCTGCAACGACAAGGATTACGGCTATCTGCGCGTTGACTCAACGCACCAGAGAATATGGCAGTACACGGACATGGACATACTCCTTACCGCCGCGCGCACGATTGCTATGATGCTCTACACACATGACCTTGATTTTTACAAGCTCTAACCGAGCCTTGTATTATTCTCATCAATCAGCTCAGTCCTAATTGTTATCCAGCGTAAAGATGAACGACACCGCGCCGCCGTGCTGGGCCTTAGCGAACCGCCACTGGGCAATCTGCTTTTTTAGCTCCATGTCTATTTTGTACGGCAGTGAACTTGGCGTAATCCTCATGCTATCAGGAACGACCGTTCCTGCCGAGTTCACGCTAAAGCTGACAACGACGCGCTTTGAGTCCTTTATCAAGTCAGCGGATTCCACGGACAAAGTAAGGATTGGCTCTTTTGGGCTTAGGAGCGTGCGAACGGTTCCGTCCGTCATCTTAACGGCAAGTCCTTCCGCAGTAACCTCAGTCTTTATCTGGGATGTTGAGTTAACACCGTTTGCAACCTGAGAATAAGCCGTACCGTAGATTTTTACCACCGTGCCGGCTTTTTTAGCCTGCTTATCGCTCTCGATTTTGGCAAGCCGTGAGCTCATCTGTATACCTGTCTTGCTTGACATATTGATATACGGCATATCGTTCTTGGCTTCGGCGGCTTTCTTTGCCTCGGCTATGCGCTTCTCCTCAGCAGCCTTTTTCTCCGCCGCAATCCGCTTCTCCTCAGCAATGCGTTTTTCCTCGGCAATCCGCTTTTCTTCAGCAGCTTTCTTTTCTGCGGCAATCCGCCGCTCTTCGGCTGCCTTTTTCTCTGCGGCAATGCGCTTTTCCTCTGCCGCTTTCTTCTCCGCCGCAATGCGCCTCTCTTCGGCTGCCTTTTTCTCTGCGGCAATGCGCTTTTCCTCTGCCGCTTTCTTTTCCGCCGCAATGCGCTTCTCTTCAGCTGCCTTTTTCTCTGCGGCTATGCGCTTATCTTCGGCTGCCTTTTTCTCTGCGGCTATGCGCTTATCTTCGGCTGCCTTTTTCTCTGCGGCTATGCGCCTCTCTTCGGCTGCCTTTTTCTCCGCCGCAATGCGCCTCTCTTCGGCTGCTTTCTTTTCTGCCGCAATGCGCCTAGCCTCAGCTGCTTTTTTCTCCTCGGCTATGCGCTTTTCCTCCGCCGCTTTCTTCTCCGCCGCAATCCGTTTTTCTTCGGCAGCTCTTTCTTCCGCCAGCCGCTTAGCCTCTGCTATGCGGTTAGCCTCCGCAATGCGCCGCTCTTCCGCCCTTCTTGCAATCTCATCAAGCCGAGCCTGTTCCTCGCGCTTTGCCTTCTCTGCCTTTTCGCGCTCTGCATCAAGGCGCGCCTGCTCTTTCAGCCATTCCTCCATTCGCTTGGCTTCTTCCTCAGCAAGCCGAATCTCAGCTGCTTCCAAAGCCTCGTTCTTTTTTTCCTCCGCATCAGATTTTTTTTCATAAGGAACAAAATTCGGAGCGAACTGGTCATAAAAATCAGATTTTCCTCCGTTCTCGGTCTTTGAAGAAGAATCCACGGAAGAAACGGACGAGCCAAGCTCAGAAACAGGCGCAGGAGGAACAACCGCAACTTCACTTTTCTGAGAAATCCCACTTTGTGACTGCGACTTTTTCTTTTTAGCCTGCGATTTCTCTTTTTTTGCAAGACGCTTTTCAGGAAGCTGACTTTTTATTGTGTCCTCAAGAATTTGAACTTCTTCCTCAGAAATTCCAGAGAGATTAATAATCTCAATCTCCTCATAATCTTTTTTTGAATAAAAAAGAGGAAGCGAGAACTTAAAGATGAGAAAAATCAGAAAAAAAGATATTCCAGCCGCAATTCCGCCGAAAAATGCGGATTTCCGCTCGGACTTTGACATTCCGCCAAAAAAATCAATATCAACCAAGTTAAGTCTATTTTTCCAAAGTTCTTAAATCGACTTGAACGAACCCAGCTTTCCGAAGTTCGTCAAAAATCCTGACAATCTGAGCTGACGAAACATCTTTGTCGCAGACAAGAGTAACAGGTTCTTGCTCAAAAGTCGCAAGTGCCCTGCCAATATTCTGCAACCTGATTTTTTTTCCGTTCAGAAGAATTGTGTTGTCTGGAGCCAGCTCTATGATAATGCCTGAAACAAGGGCTGCCTCTGTGGTTCCGCTTTTTGGAATACTGACAGTAACAGCCGGTATGACGGCAAAAGTAGTTGAGACCACGAAGAACAGAATGAGCTGGAACACTATGTCAACGAGAGGAACAAGACTGAGATTCGCGCCATGCCGCCGCTTAATTTTCGTCTTCATCAGTACATTCTTCCTGTAAGCCTTATTGAAAACTGAGAGACAGTTTTTTCCATTTGATTTATTAACCGGTCAGCTTTCTGAACAAGGTAATTGTGGAAAATTAGTGCTGGTATTGAAACAAAAAGCCCGCCTGCCGTAGTGAGCAATGAAGTCGCTATGCTGGAAGCCAAAAGCGCAGGATTTGAGTTTATTCCGCCGGAGCCCATCACGCCGAACGCCTGAATGTTCCCCACGACAGTTCCCAGAAGCCCCAGAAGCGTAGCAATATTCGCCAGCACAGCGATATATGAGATTCGTCTCTCATAGTTGAGGGCAGACTCATCAAGCTCTCCCTGAATGATTTCCCGCATATCGCTCTCATTCAGCCTTCTGTACTGAATTGCGATTTTTATGACGCTGGAAAGAGGCGTTTCAGCAGAAATGCAAACGCTTTCCGCCTGTGAAAAATCATGGCGGAGCAACGCCTCCTCAAGCTTGCGAATAAAAACGGAGTCCCGCCTTTTCACATCGCGGAAATACAAAAGACGCTCCGTAACGATGAAAACAACCGCCGCTCCAGCAAGGATTATTGGAATCATAAAGATTCCGCCTGCCCTAGTAAGAGAAAACATATTTTTCTTTTTCCCTCCCCCGAAAGAAAAATTTTACTGTGGATAAAACTTGTCAGATGTAAGGACGCGCGTCAAGTGAACATAGCAGCCCTCGTACTTCCTCATAAAAGAATCAAGGCTCATCTCAGCTCCGTTCTCAAAGACTGTGCATCCAAATCTGCCGTTTTTGTCAAAATACGGAAAAACCGCCGCACACTGATCAAATGTGTACACCTCCGGATTTTTCCCAGGCTTTCCAGGAATCTGCCGTCTCACCGCCGCAAGATAAAAATATGTTGGGTTTGAAACTCCGAGAACATACAAAATCGGGCGGAGAGCCTGAATATCATACCCAGTGTTGCTCACATACCCCGCAATATTGACAACCCCGCCATCAGAAATCGTGGAGCTGAACGGCTCTATGTTAACATCAACACCAGAATCCTCGTAAAGATAATTCGTCTTCATCTGCACGGAAAGCCGCGCCGCCGCAAGATTTCTGGTAAAATCAAGCGTAAAAGCAAGATTATTTTTCTCGCCGACTTTTGCCGCGTACCCAAGCGGGCTTACGGAATAAGTCGGGCGAAGAAGCGGAGCGAGATATGTGCAACTTCCTGAGATAGGCTCAATCAAGCCGTCAACAACCCATTTCAGAAATCCAGCAGAAGAAAGCGTAAGGTTCCTGTTCTCGACCTCAGAATCAAGGACAGGTCGCTTAGAACCGTCTTTGATGAAAATCGGACTTCCGTTCTCATCATAAGCTCCGTCAGGAACTGCCAGAATGCGTGAAAGATTCTTCTTTATTACTGAAATCATGTGGAATGTTCCGCTGTACTGCCCCGTGAAAATGCTCGCATACTGCCAGGGAAGAGATTTTTCCGTGACTGAGAGGATTTCCTCGAATGAAGCCGTATAAAGCCTCTCAAAGCTGATTCCGATTGGAACTGAATGAGCAGCGTAAAATCCGCCTATGACATAATCGGCAAGCGTTTTTGTTCCTTTTGGCGAGAACTGAACATAAACATCACTGTCCTGAAGAAAATAGCATCTTATGTAAAGCGGAGAACCATCCTTCTTGTTTCTTACAAGAACCCACGAACCCGAGCCGGAGGACGCATAGTCAGAAATCATTGCGCTGGAAAAGCCCTCATTTGTGTAAACATCGACGGGAACTGAAATTTCAGGGCAAACATAGACCGAGAATGTAGTCGCCGTTTCCTCAAGCCTCACCTGAAATTTTTCGCCCACAGAATTCATGCGGATTTCAGTGTGCTTTTCTCTCAGATAATCCAAAGGCAGATTAAGCCAAGTCTCGTTTATATCGTGCCTGATGTCGCTGGAATCAGGCACGCCCATCCTGTTGTAATCGGCAAAAGAAAAAGAGCAAACAAAAAAGAATAAAAAAAGAAAGAACGATTTCAACTTCATCACATATCTCCCATCGAATTGTTCGGAAACTAAAATTTTCCGAACAAGAACCTTAGAAATTCTGTAATTTTGTAAGGCTTTAGCCTGAAAAATTACGCAAGACCAGTAAGGAAACAATAGTTTTCCGAACAGGTCTGTTATGCAGTTGTTGCCGGAACTACATTTTTTGCGTCAACAGGGTCGTCATCAATAAAAGTAGCACCGCTCGCATATTGAATTATCGGCTCAATCTCGCCATCTTTCGTCCATATTTTTCCGTTTGGAAGCTCGTCAGGATTTTTCCCAACAGGAGCATTTGAAAGAAGCAGCTTAAGCCTGTTGAGCTGGTTCACCTCCGATGCGCCCGGATCATAATCAATCGCACTTATGTTTGCGCCAGGGAATCTGCGGCGAAGTTCTTTTATCATGCCCTTTCCTGTAATGTGGTTCGGAAGGCACGCAAAAGGCTGGACGCACGCAATGCTCGGAACGCCCGAATGGATAAGCTCAACCATCTCAGCAGTAAGGAACCAGCCTTCGCCAGAGATATTGCCAACCTGAACGATACCCTCAACGCTTTTCATCATGTCCCAGATTGACGACGGACTGTCAAAACGCCGGCTTTTTTTGAGCTGCTTCTCCATGTAACCGCGATACAAGTGCAAAGCCCATACGAGCAACTTTGCGCTCTTCTCTTTTGATTTTGGGAAAGCAAGCTCCCTGTGCTTGAAAAGACCGTCGCTGAGAGAATAGAAAACAAAGTCCATAAAATCAGGCATGACGCATTCCGCGCCCTCTCGTTCGATTACATTGACCATGTCGTTGTTGGCAGTAGGATGGAATTTAACGAGAATTTCGCCAACAATTCCAACCCTCGGCTTTTTGACCGGAAGAATCGGGAGATTGTCAAAGTCCCTGATAATTCCCCGGACAAGCTTGCGGTATTTTTTTATTGACATTGATTTCAAATCTTCGATTATGCGCGCATTCCACTCCTCGTAGAGCCTGTTCGCACTTCCCGGAACTTTCTCATAAGGCCTGATTCTGTACAGGACGCGCATGAGCAAGTCGCCCAAGAACATTGACATAAGTCCGTTGTGAACAAGAGTCGGCGTGTAAGTCCAGCCCGGGTTTTTCTCTATACCCTGAACGCTCATCGAAATAACAGGAATATGCCCCCAGCCCGCGTCATTCAGCGCGCGCCTGATAAATCCGATGTAGTTCGTAGCACGGCAGCCACCGCCGGTCTGGGAGATAAGAAGAGCCGTCTTGTTAAGGTCATATTTTCCAGACTCAAGCGCATGAATCATCTGACCTGTGACAAGAATTGAAGGATAGCACGCATCGTTGTTAACATACTTTAAGCCAGTGTCAACGGCCTTTGGGTCAACAGCGTCAAGAACGACAAAATTATACCCCGAGTACTGGAATGCTTTCTGAAGCAACCGGAAATGAATCGGAGACATCTGCGGACAAAGAACCGTGTATTCGCACTTCATCTGCTCCGTGAACAAAACTCTCTGGTATGCCGCCGATTTTTTCGGAAGACGCTTAGGATTTCTCTGTCTTGCGCGAACAGCCGCAATAAGCGAGCGGATTCGGATTCGTACCGCACCAAGATTGCTTCCTTCGTCTATCTTTATGAGCGTGTACATACGGCTCTTTGACTTCATAATCTCATCAACTTGATCCGATGTGACCGCATCAAGACCGCAGCCAAACGAAGTCAGCTGCACGATTTCAAGATTCGGCATACCAGAAACGAAATTGGCAGCACGGTAAAGGCGGTTATGATAAGTCCACTGGTCAACAATTCTGAGCGGACGCTCAATTGAGCCAAGATGGGCAACAGAATCCTCCGTAAAGACCGCAAGTCCCAGGCCGTGAATCATCTCTGGAATTCCGTGATTAATCTCAGGGTCAAGGTGATACGGACGGCCCGCAAGCACGATTCCGCTTCCGCCAGTGACAACGAGCTGCTCCAAAGCCTCTTCCGCAGCCTGCTGGGTGTCCAGCTTGAACTTCTCCTGCTCTGCCCAACCCGCGTCAACCGCTTCGTACACCTTATCCTTCGCAATTTTTGGGAAATGCTTGTGAAGGACTTCGTACATACGCTCACGAAGACGCTCGTGGTCGTAAATAGGAAGGAACGGATTCATAAAGAGCAAATCGTCCATTGCTCTCACAGAGTCAAGATTATGGAGAAGAACTTCCGGGTACGAAGTGACTACAGGACAGTTGTAGTGATTTCCCGCGCCTTTGTCCTCAACTTTTTCGTACGGGATGCATGGATAGAAGATGAACTTGCAGCCCATCTTCAAAAGAGATTCAATGTGCCCGTGAGATATTTTTGCAGGATAGCAGACCGACTCCGACGGAATTGAATCAATTCCGCGTTCATAGACAGCTCTGTTTGAGCGCGGGCTGAGTCTTACCTGAAAGCCAAGTTTTGTAAAAATCGTGAACCATAGCGGATAGTTCTCATACATATTCAGGACGCGCGGAATTCCCACCGCACCGTTCGGAGCGTCCTCAAGTCTGAGCGGAACATAATGCTGGAAAAGACGCTTGTATTTCCAGTCAAAAAGATTCGGAAGAACAAAACCAGTATCTTCAACGCCCGTGTTCTCTTTGTTGGAGCCATCGGCTTTTTTCGTATTCTTGAGAGTGTGACGCTCCAATCCTTTCTCGCAGCGGTTTCCAGTTACAAACTGGCGGATTTCGCCTTCCGAGCCGTCAGAACCGCTTGTAGTGAATGTATTTATTGTAAGAAGGCAGTTATTCTGACATCCACCGCAGCGCGTAAGTTCCAGTGACACTTTGAACGACTCAAGCTGCTCAAGGGTCGCAATGTTCGACACGATTTTTGGAGGCATCCAGCCCTTTTCCTGCCCTGGTTTTGGCGCAGTAAGGTCGCACCACTGGTCATACGCGATGAGCGCGCTTCCGTACGCCCCCATAAGACCGGCAACATCCGGCCGGAACACATTCACGCCCGCAATTTTCTCGAACGCGCGCAGAACCGCATCATTGTAGAATGTTCCGCCCTGCACTACGACTTTAGTTCCAATCTCGCTCGCGCGACGAAGTTTTATTACTTTGAAAAGCGCATTTTTTATTACAGAATAAGAAAGCCCGGCGGAAATATCATCAATCGTCGCGCCTTCTTTCTGAGCCTGCTTTACACGGCTGTTCATAAACACCGTGCAACGAGAGCCAAGGTCAACAGGTTTCTTTGCAAGAAGGGCTTTTTTTGAGAACTCAACGATGTCAAGGCTCATCGAATTGGCAAAATTCGCAAGGAACGAGCCGCATCCTGCGGAACAAGCCTCGTTCAGCTGGATTGAAGTAATTGCGCCATCCTTCATGCGCAAGCACTTCATATCCTGACCGCCTATGTCAAGCAAAAATTCTACGCCCGGAACAAAGAACTCGGCCGCGCGGTAATGCGTGATTGTCTCAACCTCACCCGCGTCAACTCCAAGAGCAGCCTGGAACAAAGCCTCGCCGTAACCGGTAGAAACCGCCCGTGCAATGTAAACATCCTTCGGCAAACTTTTATACAAATTTTTGAGTACACGCACTGCCAAATCAACTGGATTTCCCGCATTCACATCGTAGAAGTCCCAGAGAATTTCGCCTTTTTTGTTGATGAGAACGGCCTTCGTCGTCGTAGAGCCTGCATCAAGCCCCAAGAACACAGGTCCTTTCGTCTCAGAAAGATTTCCGCGCTTTGCCTTGTCGTGACTGTGCCGCTCACGGAAGCTCGCAAGGTCAGCCTCGTCCGTGAAAAGAGGGTCAAGTCTCTGAACTTCGTTAAGTTCTGCCCCCTCAAGATTTTTAAGGCTATCTTTGAACTCTTTTATAGAAGGAAATGACTTTGGCATTTCAGGACTGAGAGGTTTATAAACTTTGTCAGCGGCAAAAGCCGAGCCTGCCGCAACGAAAAGCTGAGAATCGTCAGGAACGATTGTTTCCTCAGGAGTGAGCTTCAATGTCTGAACAAAACGCTCGCGCAGCTGGTCAAGGAAGTGAAGCGGTCCGCCCAAGAAAGCAACATTGCCCCTGATTGGCTTTCCGCACGCAAGCCCCGAAATTGTCTGGTTCACCACAGCCTGAAAAATTGATGCGGCTATGTCCTCACGGCGCGCCCCCTCGTTTATGAGCGGCTGAACATCCGTCTTTGCAAAAACGCCGCATCTAGCCGCAATCGGATAAATCTGCTTGCAACCGCGCGCAAGCTCATTAAGCCCTGGCGCATCTGTTTCAAGAAGAGCCGCCATCTGGTCGATGAACGCGCCTGTACCGCCCGCGCAAGTTCCATTCATGCGCTGCTCCACGCCGCCAGTAAAGTATGTTATCTTAGCGTCCTCGCCGCCAAGCTCAATCACAACATCAGTCTGCGGAATGATTTTTTTGACCGCCGTAGTAGCCGCAACGACTTCCTGAATGAAAGGAATGCCGAGCCACTGAGACACGGAAAGCCCGCCAGAGCCAGTGACCTTCACGGAAACAGTGTGCTTATCTCCAAGAGAAAGCTTTCCCTCGATTTCATCAAGGGCTTTCGTAACCACGGTAATAATCGTGTTGCGTATGTCCGCACGATGACGCTGGTAGTCGCCATAAAGCATCTTGTCATTCTCATCAAGGCACACCACTTTTACAGTGGTAGAACCAACATCTATACCAATGCGAACAGGAATCACAGCCGGCGAAAACTTTATATTTGAAGAATTGAATTCCATAAAAAATCCTATTGAAAAACGATAAGGTTAAAACCTCAGACAAAAAATAAATTTCTTCAGGGAACTTCGAAAAACTTCAGTTTTTCGAGTTACCCCTCATATTATCACGAAAGTTAATTTTTGTCACAGCCAGCCGCTATACGGAGAAATATGTTTTCATTATTCCCTTGCCTTTCACTTCAATCTCAACAGGCTCCCCGTACTCCACGTAGTTTTTCGTCATTTTGTAAGTTTCTTCCGTAACATGGATAAGCATAGGCTTCCCCGAACTTTCCATGCGGCTTGCCACATTCACAGTGTCGCCCCAAATATCGTAGATGAACTTAGTCTTTCCGATAACGCCTGCCACAAGATTTCCGGTATTGATTCCAAGTCTTATCTGAACTTGGTTCTTTGAGTCGCGGTTAAATTCGTTCACATCCTCGATTATACCTTTGGCATAGCGCAGCATTCGGATTGCTCCGTCATTTTCCTTATCCTCGGTAAGCCCCGAAGCCGCCATGTACGCATCGCCAATCGTTTTGATTTTCTCGATTCCTTCCTGCTTTGCCCGCAAGTCGAACTTGGTGATAAGCCTGTTCAGCATGGAAACGACTTCTTCCGCCGACAAGCGGTCGCTCATCTTGGTAAAGCCAACGATGTCCGTGAACAAGACGGTCACATTCGGAAATTTTCGCGCGTGGATGTCGTTTGGGTGTTCGGTCAAATCGTTCGCCACATCCTCCGGCAAAATGCTCAGAAGCAGGCTGCGCGATTTTTTCATTTCATTCTGCAAGTCGCGCGTCCGTTCTTCGACTTTGTTCTCCAGCACAATCTGGTAACGCTTCATCGCCTTGAACCTGAGGAACACGATAAACGCGGCAATTCCAAGAATAACAAGCGGAAGCGTTATTTTGAACCACAGAAGCTCCCAGAAGTAAGGCTCTTTTACAATAGTAATGACGCGGCTCAAATCGCTTTTTATCCCGTCCCCGTTCTCCGAGTAAACGGAAAATTTGTAAGTCCCATATTTAAGGTTCGTATAAGAAACAGTCCTTGACAAATCCCACTCAGAATAATCATCGTCAAATCCAGCCAGCTTATACGAAAATCTGGTCTGCTCGGAGGAAATAAAAGTAAGCCCCGTAAACTTAAAGCTGAGACGCTTTGCTGAAGGAGGAATTATGAACCATGTCGCGCTAGTGTCAAATCGTTTTCCGTCAATCTGCACTTCCTGAATCTCAACGAGCGGCTTGACCTTGTTCGACGCAGCCTTGACCGGATCATAAAGCGCAAAGCCGTCAATCATCGTAAACCAAAGCCGCCCCAACGAATCTTTCATCGAGCGGCTAGTTGAAGTGACTCCACCAGAAACAAGACCGTCCGACTTTCCGAAGAATTTTGTGGTTATCTGCTTTATCTTTCCGTCCGCAAGGCTCTCCATATCGCTGAATTTGGCGGAGAAAATTCCGCTGTTTCCAGTCATCCATGCGGTCTGAGTGTGATCCAAAATAATCTGGAACACAGCGTCCGTTCCCAGCCCGTTGGATGAGTTGAAATTAAAGACTTTTCCTTCCTTAATCCTAGAAATTCCATTCCCCGTCGTAATCCAAAGCTCCCCTTGCTTCATTTCATTGATTTTAAAGACTACATTTCCAGCCAGACCTTTTTCTGTGTTGTAAATTTTATCAACTTTCTTGTCAACAAGTGAAAAAATTCCTCCGCCATCAGTGCCAACCCAAATCGCGCCAGCGGAATCCTCGGAAATGCACATGATGAAATCGTTCGCAATTCCGTCATCTTTCGTTATTTTTGTTATTTCCCCAGTCTTTCCGTCGATTATGTTAAGCCCCGTAGTTGTGCCCACATAAAGACTTCCGTCGGAAGAACTGAGAGTTACGCGCACTTTTATTCCAGAAAGCCCCTCTTTCGTGCCGTACAACTTTTTTGTTCCGTCAGGACTAACCCTCACAAGCCCATATTTTTCATAAGTCGAAATGTTCAGAGTCCCGTCCTCCTGAACCTCAACATCCCTTATCCTGATATTCTTGCAAAAATCGGTCACATCGTTCTCAAGGAACTTGTTGTTCTTGTAGCAGTAAAGCCCGTTGTCACCAGCAAGCCACACAACATTTCTGAACTTATCTTCCGCAATAGAGTTGATTGCAGTGGGAGCCCGCCTCGTATTGAACTTACCGAGACTCAGCTTTTCAACACCGCCCCTGTTCGTGGCGAACCAGATATTTCCTTCCCTGTCCTCAAGGACTTTCAGAACATAGGCATCGGTAAGTCCGTCCTCAGTTCCGTAATATGAAAATTTTCCGTTATGAAGGATAACTACCCCCGATTCAGTTGAGAACCAAATATTAGAATTGCTGTCCTGATATATATGGCTTACCGAAGAGCCAGTCTGCTCGTTATGTGCAAGGTCATACATAACTTCGTTCTCGCCGTCGATGCGAATGGCATAATGCGGCGCGACTCCGAACCAGAACGCTCCGGATTTTTCCTGCATGACCACATCAACGACAGGGTCTTTTATTTTCTTTATTCCCTCAAACCTTGTGAACGATTCGGAGAGCGATGAATACACATACAGCCCGTTCGCCTTTGATGTAGCCGCCCAGATGCGCCCGCTTGAATCGCAAAAAAGCTGCACCACAAGGATATTTTCTTCCCCATACTGTTCAAGCCCCTTAGGTCTAACAACCTCTCTTTTTGCGCGCCCCTCGGCTCTTTTCAGACACACGATTCCCGAAGCCGTACCAACCCAAATAGTCTTATCATTATCCTCACAAATTGAACGCACGGAATTATTTGAAAGCCCTGTTTCTACGGTGTATTTCTCAACATTTCCGTCCTTGCCAAGCCCTATAAGACCATCATCATTGGAGCCAATCCATATTGTGCCGTCAGAATCCTGAAAAACGGAACGGGCGGCGACAAAATCATATTTCGGGTCATAGGAGCGGTTAAAAGTGACGAACTCAACTCCGTCAAAACGGACAAGCCCGGTGTAAGTCCCAAAATACATGTAACCGCTGGAATCCTGCATTATGTCAGTTATTGTATTTCCAGGAAGCCCGTCGTAAGCAGTCCATGTCCTGCTTACATAATCAGAAAGAAAACTGTCGGAAATATCAGCAATTTTCTGAGCCTGAGCAATTACAAGCGAAACAAAAGAAAAAAACAAAACAAACAGCTTTTTCTTCAATGAAATCATAGTCATATTATTATAGTAGACACCTTTCACTGAATCGTCAAGAAAAACTTTCAATATTTCTAGTATTATTTTGTTTATTCCAAACTTTCGCAGATATTTTGCGCTGGTGATTCTACTTCACGAACCGCCGATTTATAATCTTTCGTTTCATAAGATTATTATATGAGAAAATATGAAATGCTAGAATTATGCCCGTCTGTGGACTTTGCAACGAAGATTGATTTACAGGCAAATATCCAATAGAATGAATTTTAATCTAAAAGATAAAAATTAAATCAAATTTTTTCATCTCTGCCACATTTTGACAGACCACCGCTCTTATAATCAAATAAAAATTCCAGGAGGAATATTATGAAAAAAGAAAACGAAGAGAAAAAGCCGGTTTTTAAGGAATTCTGCGTGGACGGAAAAGTTCTTGGCAGATGGGTAAAAGAAAAATCTGTCACAGAATATGATGAGCGCGGGAATGAAATACACTACAAAAATTCCGATGGCGATGAATTTTGGTACGAGTATGACGAGAACGGAAATGAAATTCACCGCAAAGATTCCGATGGCACAGAGTGGTGGCACGAATATGACGAGAATGGAAACGAAATACACCACAAAGGCTCCGATGGCACAGAGTGGTGGTACGAATATGACGAGAATGGAAACAAAATACACTACAAAGATTCCGATGGCAATGAAAAATGGTATGAATATAACGAGCATGGAAACGAAATACACTGCAAGCGGCTTAGTGATAGCGGATATTGGAAAGAATACGAGTACTGGGAGAACGGCAAGATAAAGAAAGAAACCTATTACTTCCCGATGTAGTTGCGCACCTTTGGCAACGCAAAAGGTGCGATCATTTCACGCAGAATGCCGCATATAGTGGCACTGACTTAATTCCGTTCTCAAATCCGAAATTCTTCGCAGAAATGCGGATGCAATACGCAGGCTTATAAGACGCGGCATAAACCGCAAGGCTTTTTGACTGCGTGTGCGCCGCAGATTTTACTTCGATTGGGATAATGTCCTGAGCAATTCTTGTGATAAAATCCACTTCCGCCTGATTTCCGCTCGTCCAGTAGAAAAGACTCAGGCCGTTTGCCGCCAGTTGCGTGCAGACATAATTTTCTGTAAGCCCACCCCTAAAATCGTTCAGCAAAGGATTTTCATACAAGATGTCCTCCAGCAACAATTCCTGCACTCGACAACAAAGCCCTGTATCGCTCATGTAGAATTTAAAATCTGAATCAGAACTGTTTGCCTGCAATGGAAGTTTTATCTGCTCCAGTTTGAAAACTCTCTTTGCGATTCCTGCAAGACACACCCATTCGATTGCATCCTCAAATTCCGCTGCTCGCCCTCCGGACTTAATGTATTTGTACTGAAATTTGCGGTTTTCTTTTGAAAGCTGGGTGCTTATGTTCCTGTAAACAAGCCGAGTTTTTGAAATCTCGCTTTTTTTGTTGTATTTTCCCATATCGTTAAGGTAGGCTTCTAGAACATCCGACTGAAAAATCGCTGCGAGCTGGGAATTTCCGTTCTGTACATACTCCGAAACAACGGCAGGCATTCCGCCCACAAAAAGATATTCCTTGTAAAGAGCAAGTGCTTTTTCATGCAGAGCTTCTTCAAGGGGAGTGTTGTTTTCGTAGCAGGATTTGATTCTTTCAAGCAGAAAATCTTCTTGCCTTGCCCAAAGGTATTCTTCAAAATCCATCGGGTACATATCAAGGAACTGAACCTTTCCGACTGGAAAACTGTTTTCGCCCCTGTTTACGGAAACACCGAGCAAAGAACCCATTGCGATTACATGATATTCGTTCGCTTCTTCGCAAAAATATTTGAGGGAAGTAAGAGCTTCAGGGCAAGCTTGAACCTCATCAAAAATTATCAGTGTTTCTTTAGGGAAAATTGGCTGTCGCCTTAATGAAGAAAGACTGGCGATAATTGTTTTTGGCGAAAGATTTTTGAACAATGATGCGAGTGCTTTCTCTTTCTCGAAATTGCAGTAAACAAAATTTTTATAGGCAATTCCTGCAAAATATGAAACTGTATATGTTTTGCCGATTTGCCTTGCCCCCTGCAAAACAAGAGGTTTCCGTTGTGGAGAATCCCGCCATTCAAAAAGCCGATTTACAATCTTTCGTTTCATAAGGTTATTATATATGAAAAAGTGTAAATTTTGACCTAAAAATCACACTTTTTCATATATAAATTTCTCAAAATTTCACACTTTTTGGCAGCACGGATAAAATTTCCAGAATACAGGCGGGTGCGAAGGTTATTATATGAGAAAATGTGAAATGCTAGAATTATGACCGTCTGTGGACTTTGCCATTCAGAATGATTTTCTGAAGAGTTTTTTTTGCCAGAATGAACACAACAAGAATCGCTGTGCAAAATAAAATCCTGAAAAGACAGTTTATTCCCATGTTGATATTATCTGCATTCAGTCTTGCTCTAAGAAATTCATTGAAAGAATCTTGATGAACAAGATTGTGATGCCAGTACTTGAAAAAAAATCTATCAAGATGATGAGCGCAAAGCAGTTCAAGTGAATTTTTACCAAAAAAAATCAGTGGTTTTCTGATAATAGCATGAAATTGTTCAAGAGCCTTGCTAAACTGAATAATGCAAAAAGAGCCAAAAAAAGCGACAAGAAAGCACAGCATCGAAAGTGGATATCTTCTAGCCGCAAGGTCAATGGCAATTCCTTTTGTCCATGACATATAAATCCAAAGGAAAAAACCGATGATTCCCGCAATTTTCATGTATTCTGGTGGCAAAAGTTTCTTTGGCATTCCATCATCCGAAATTGAAAAACCATTTTTCAAAATATACCCTATATCTAGAAAAAAGGCTGCTGGAAAAAGTAAATCAATACTCTGCGGCATATGTATGTCAGCTGCTACCATGATGAATGTTCCAAACAGAATGAAAATTTCACGATAATTTTTTACATAAACAAGCAGTAATCTGAAAAAGAATTTAGCATAGAAAAGTGCCAGCAAAAACCAAAGGAATCCAAATTCTTTTCGATTTGCAAAATCCGCTCCCCATAAGGCAACTATAAGGATATTTTTCAGGCAAGTTTTAAGAGAAAAATCTTCAAAAAACATCTCCAGCGGGATTTGCACAAGCAGAACAACAAATACAGGAATTACAAGCCTCTTGAAGTCTTTTAAAGTGGCTTTCGCCATATCCTTGGTCGAAATTGTTTTAAGCGTATAGCCGGCAAGAATAAAAAAAATCGGCATATGAAAAGAATAAATAATTCTTCCTATAGGCGTGGCTGTATGGCCGATTATTGTACAAATAATGGCAATTCCTTTTGCTATATCCAGCCACAATAATCTTTTGTCATTTTTTTGATTTGTATCAACACTATTATTAAAATCAGTATACTTTAGTTGGGGGGGTAATCGTCATATAAATCCTTAATTTTTCATAATGGGACATTCACGGAAACACTGACTACAGTCATTCTGAATGAATGCGAAGCTGCAAGGTGACTGAGTTTATAAACACCACCATCACCTTGCACATATTATCCTACAGCGTCTCAAGCGTTGATTTGAGAATCTTTAATCCCTCGTCAATCTCCTCCTGGGAGATATTGAGCGGCGGAACAAGACGAAGCGTGTTCGCCCCGGCCGTGGATGTCATAAGACCGTTCGCAAGGAGTTTCTTCTCAAGCTCCAGCGCGCTCTTTCCGTTCACAATGTCAACTCCAATCATCAAGCCTTTTCCGCGAATGTCGCCAGTGTTGGGGCTGTTCCATGAAGCAATCGACTTTCTGATGTAATCGCCTTTCTGAACAACGCTCTCCAAAAAGCCAGGCTTCTGGAGTTCGTTAAGGACTACTAGCCCCGCCGCACAAGCAAGCGGATTTCCCGCGAATGTGGACTGGTGGTCTCCCGCCTTGAACACGCCGTTCGCCTTGCCTCGGAAGAGGATTCCGCCCATCGGAACGCCGCCCGCAACCCCCTTGGCAAATGACACGACTTCTGGCTCAAAGCCCAGCGCGTCGCTCGCCAAAAGCGTTCCAGTGCGGCCAAAGCCCGTCTGAACCTCGTCAGCCATAACGATTGCACCTGCTTTCCGCGCCGCATCAGCCGCAGCCTTAGCCCATGCTGGGTCAATTATGTTCACGCCGCCCTCGCCCTGCACGCACTCAATCATAAGCGCAGCGGTAGTATCGTCGAACGCAGTCTTTATCGCATCCCAGTCGTTCGCCTTTATCGTTTTAAAGCCGTCAACATAAGGCGCAAAATATGGCGGATGGAACTTGTCCTGCCCGGTAGCAGTGAGCGTGGCAAGAGTGCGACCGTGGAACGAGCTTTCCAAAGTGTAGATGACATGACGTTTCTCGCCGCCGTTCAGATAGCCGTATTTTCGTGCCAGCTTGAACGCAGCCTCGTTTCCCTCGCCGCCCGAGTTTCCGAAGTACGCGCCCTCAAAGCCAGTCGCCTTCAAAAGCTCCGTGGCGAACTGAACGCCCACATCGCTCACAAAATAGTTGCAGATGTGGATTTCTTTTTCCGCCTGATTTTTGATTGCATCCACAAGCGACTTGAAATTGTGCCCAAGTGAGTTCACTGCGATTCCCGCCAAAAAGTCAATGTACTTCTTGCCGTCCGCATCCCACACCGTTGAGCCTTGTCCGTGCGTCAAAACCACATCGAACGAACCATAATTATTAACAACAATTTTTGACCCCATATGTCACCTCGATTTTTTGTTTTAGACCTCGAACTGGTCAACCTGCGCACCGATTCCCCTGATTGAAGCAGCCATCTCCTCGGAAATTTCCGAAAGAGCAGCTCCAGTCTCGTTGATTTTCCGCGCACCGATTGCCATCTCGTCCATCTCACGCTTCATGCCCAGCGTTGCATCCTGCAATGCGTGGACTTCCTTGAGAATTTCCTGACTTCCTGCGGACATTTCCTGAGACGCGTTCTTTACCTCGCTCGTACTGTCGTTCATATTGTGGAGTGCAGCGGTAATCTGCCTGCTTCCCTGGTTCTGCTCCTCCATAGCCGCCTTTATCTGCCGCACAAGCGCATCGATTTCGGAAATCTCGTTGGCAAGATTCGTGTAACCGCGCACACCGTCCTGAGCCGAAAGAACAACCATGTCGATACTGTTCTGAATGCTCTTGAGCTGCTCACCGATTGTCTTTGACTGCACGCTTGATGTTTCGGAAAGTTTCCTGATTTCATCAGAAACCACCGCGAATCCCTTTCCAGCATCGCCTGCGTGGGCAGCCTCAATAGCCGCATTCATAGCAAGCAAGTTCGTCTGGCTCGCAATATTGGCAATTGCCGTGTTAGCGTCGCGGAGCAGTTTTGACTGCGCCTCAATCTGGCTTATCTGCTCGCTGAGTTTTGTCTGCGTATCCGCACCGCGACGCGCGTTTTCAGCAAGAGCCTCGAACGAATCCGCCATCTTGTCCACCGAAAAGTTGACCGAAGAAATGTTCCCAATCATCTCCTCAACAGCAGAACTTGCCTGTGAAACACCGTCCGCCTGGGACTCCACCATTTTTTCAAGGGACTGGATGTTCGCAAGGATTTCATTCACCGCACCAGCTGTCTGCTGAACGCTTCCGCTCTGCGTGCTGATGTTTCCGCCCATGCTATCGATATTGGCGATAATCTGCGTAATTGACGCGCTCGTGTCCTGGGTACTTTCTTTCAAATTCTGACCAGCGGCCATGAGGGTGTCCTTCGATTTTTTCATTACGCTGATAATGCTCTGCATCTTCTCCGAGAACGCATTGAAACCTGCAACCACATCGCCAATCTCATTATTCGTATGAACATTGATTCGTTTTGTCAAATCAGCCTTGCCCGAAGCGATTTCTTTGATGCTGTCGCGCACAATGCCCAGCGGTTTAAGCGCGCGCGTAATGAAAAACCCGAATATGCCGCCAAGAATCACGAACACTACAGCAAGGATAATCATCCTTTTGAGCATTGAGCGAAGCACACCATTAGACTGGTCTTTGTTCTGGACTACGCCCAAAATCCACTCACCGCCATTAATCGGCGTCCATGAGAGATAATAGTTCGCGCCGTCCTGCTGGAATTCCTTAACGCCGCTTCCGCCTTTCACCATCTGCTTCTCGACTTCCACCAGACCTTCGATTCCTGCAATATCCGTCTTTTCCAAGTCATTGTCCAGTTTGTCGATTCCAGTGTAATCGATGCCGGCCATTTTTGCGCCGGCCTTATTGATTATGAAGCAGTATCCGTCATAGTCCAAATCTACTCCGCCCACAATCTCGTTGAGTCTGGAAGCCGATGTTACACCAGAAAGTATTCCGACAATACGATGTGAGTCATCGTAAAGCGGAGCAGAAACAACAATCGTCATCTTTAAGTCGATGCGGGCAAACAATACATCTGAAATATTCGATACGCCCGCCATCGCGCTCTTGAAAAACGGTCTGTCGCCAGCGAATCCTGTATGCCCCGTCGTACTCTTAACATTTCCGTCAGGATATCCAATCTGGAAACGCTCAAAACCTATTCGCTTTGCCTCATCCGCCAAAATCGGCTGCTGGACTGAAAAATCCATCGACCGAATATCATCACGCTGGGCAATGTCCTCAACCTGCTTTATGTATGTGGCAATTTCCATATCAACGAGCTTACCCGCACTTTCCCCGCTTTTTTTCATGGAAGAAACAACCCCATCCGTATGGGAATTGGAAAAGTTAAGGAAACCGACCGCCGTAAGCATACTACATGTTACAAGCGTTGCTCCCATGATGCCAGCAGAAATAGAAAAAACCAATCCCCGTTTTTGTAAAAAACCACCCATAAAAAAAAACCTCGTTGCAAAAAAATTATTTTATATAGTAAGAAAACCCAAATTCAGATTTTCTAGTAAATCATTGTTCCGATTCCTCGATCCGAGAACATTTCAATCAAAAGCGAATGAGGAACCCGTCCATCTATGATATGGGTTCTTGGAACTCCGCCCTCGCGCGCCATCATGCAGCACTCGATTTTTGGAATCATGCCTCCGGCAATAATCCCATTATCAAAATATTCCTGAATTTCGTTCATGCGGATTCTAGGAATAAGGCTCTTTGGGTCATTTATGTCGCGCAAAACGCCAGGCACATTCGTAAGCTGCACGAATTTTGCGGCTTTGAGCGCGATTGCGATTTTTGCTGCGGCAGTATCAGCGTTGATGTTGTAACGATTGAAATCACCGCTTTCGCCAAGCGCAACGGTTGAAACAACAGGAATAAAGCCTTTGTCCAAAAGCGAGATTACAATCTCAGGGTTCACTTCGGTCACTTCGCCAACAAAGCCCAAGTCCGCGCCGTCCTTGTCGATTTTCTTGGCACGCAAAAGCCCAGAGTCAACGCCCGAAAGACCGACAGCCTTTCCGCCTTCCTGCAGAAGAATTCCAACAATGTCCTTGTTCAGCTTGCCAGTAAGAACCATCTGCACGATTTCCATTGTTTCTGTGTCCGTGTACCTTAGCCCGTTCACGAATTTGGACTCTTTGCCCACTCGCTCAAGCATTTTGTTGATTTCTGGACCGCCTCCATGCACAAGAACGACTCTGACTCCAATCGTGTTCAGAAGAACGATGTCCTCCATGACGGCAGACTTCAAGTCCTCGTTGAGCATTGCGTTTCCGCCGTACTTTACAACGACCGTCTTTCCAACCCAGTGGCGGAAATAAGGCAACGCCTGAACAAGCACATCCGACCAATGATAAGAATCCACCCTCGGATCAATTTTTTCCCTAAGTTCGTTATCTGTATCAGCCATAATTAAAAATCCCCCTTCCCGTATTATGTTCTGTAGTCGCCGTTGATTTTCACATAATCATAGGTCAAGTCGCAGCCCCACGCAGTTCCACGCGCAGAACCGTCCTCAAGCTCCACGAGAATCTCAACAGCCTCCTCGGTAAGAATCTTTTTTGCAAAATCTTCATCGAAATTGAGAGGAACTCCGTGGTCAAACACCTTGATTATGTTCTCTTTTCCCCCATTCATGCCGCCGTCCTCAAAATAACGCTTTGCGCCCTCGCGGCTCAAAAAGCTCACGCTCGTCTTTTCCGGCGTAAAGAAGAATCCTGAATAGCCCATAGCGTCCAAAATTCGCCCCCAGTTTGCATCCGCTCCGAAGAATGCGGCTTTAACGAGATTTGAGCAGATGACGGCTTTTGCCAGCCCGCGGGCATTTTCCACAGTATCCGCGCCAACCACATTGCAAGTTACAAGTCTTGAAGCCCCCTCGCCGTCAGCAGCGATTTTTTTTGCCATCTGTGTGTTCAGCGCATTCAGGGCCGCAACGAAAATATCAAAATCAGCCCCCTCAGAAGTAATCGTATCATTGCCAGCCATGCCGTTCGCAAGGATAAGAAGAGTATCATTTGTGGAAGTGTCGCCGTCAACAGAAACGCAGTTGTAAGTTCCGGCGACGGAAGAGCGAAGAGCCTTCTCAAGCATAGGCTGTGAAATAGCGCAGTCCGTCGTAATGAACCCGAGCATTGTTCCAAGATTGATATGAATCATTCCGGAGCCTTTTGCCATAGTTCCAAAACGAACCTTTTTTCCGCCGATTTCGGTTTCAAGCGCAACTTCCTTGTACTTTGTGTCCGTTGTCATAATCGCAATTCTGGCTTCCTTGTGACCTTCCTTTGAAAGCCCGTCCGCAAGTCGGTCAAGCCCAGAAAGAATTTTTTCCACAGGAAGCTGCTGACCGATAACACCTGTAGAGCAAACAAGAACATCCTCCGTCTGGATTCCGAGCCGTTTTGCAACAGCCTCGGCCTCTTTCAGAGCGTTCTCATATCCCTGAGCACCAGTACAAGCATTGGCATTACCAGAATTCGCGATGATTGCCTGAGCAGTTCCGTTTTTTATATGATTTTTATCAAGTTTCACACATTCGGCTTTTACTCTGTTCTGAGTAAAAACACCGGCAGCCGTACAGCGTTTTTCACTGAAAATAAGAGCTGTGTCGTTCGTTTTTCTGCTCGCTTTGATTGAATTCAAAATGCCGTTCGCAGAAAATCCTGCTGGAGCCGTAACTCCGCCATCAACAAAAGTAAATTCCATATAAGCCACCTTATTTCCGACGATGAACTGAATTTTTGCACCCCATCGCTCGTTTTTGAAAATTATACGGAATTAGAAAAATGTGTACAAGTAATTATTCAGACCCAGCCAATCCAGCGTTTTAGGCATACGATGAACGCACAAAAACCGCACTATCCGCTGAATAGCTACAAAAAAAAGAAACAATCACTTGGAATTTTCCGAACAGGCTCACTTCTCTTTATTTATATCAAGCTGCCTCTTCAACGCCCGTGCCTCCGCATTTTTCGGATCAAGCATAATCGCATAATCCAAAGCACGGACAGCTTCCTGCGGGTCTTTCATTCCAACCCGAACTTTTGCCATTCTGCACAAGATTTTTGATTTCAGCTCCGGCTCGCGTGATTTTCCTGCGGCAAGCCCATACAAAGACAAAGCCTTTGCCTTGTCTCCGGTTGAAGACATAATCATCGCAAGGTTTATGACCGAAGAGGGAGAAGTCATTGTAGCCACGGAATTAAAGTCGCCGCCTTCGTTCAGAACGAACTCGTACAACTGCCTGGCCGCCTTTGCGTTTCCATCAAGAAGAGAGAAATAAGCCGCGTACTCAAGTTCCCAAAGAGCCATTCCGCTGGCAGCTTTAGCAACCTCATCTCCAAAGACCATTTTCATTGCAGGAGTTATTTTCTGAACGGAAATGCGTCTCTCGCCGCCAAAAACATCAGTTTGAACGGCAGGAATCTCATATTCAGAATTTTTTTCAAAAGAAAGCGGGAGAAGATACTTTGATTTTATGTAATTTGAGAAAAGTTCCCTGGCAGACTCAACTTCGTTGTAAGAGATAAGTTTTTGCACGACGAACTGAACGAGCTTGGGCGGATAGAGATTAGTTCCAAGAGTATTATGCTCAAGCTCTTCCCACAAAAGGGCCATTTTCTGCTTTACAGGAGCATCCTTTTTCTCAAACAGCTTGAGGGAAAGTCGTTCCACGATAAGCTCCTCGGACTTATCGCCTTTTTCAATAGCCTCATTAATCCTGAAAATCGCATCGCTCACAAGAAATCTCGGACGCTCATCAAATTCGCGCATTTTGTTAGTGCGCAAAGATGTTTTTCTGAGCGTAAGCTCCAAATCCGACATCGGAACAGGCTTTGAATCCTCGACGGCAAGTTTTCCGTAAGTAAGGAGAGCTGGAACAGAAACATTCCCGGACATTATTACGCCCATGAGAAGAGAATACGCCTTTTTGTACTGCTCGTTATTGTACGCCCAGATTGCGCTGTTCACGGAAATATTCGCCGGAAAATCAACGGTGTTCTCAAGGATAAGCTCGCGCTCATGCTCGGCATGGTCAAGGTCGTTGAGCATGACATAAGAATCTGATGCAAGGCTTGTTGATAGCACCGTAGGGGTTTCAACGAAAGCAAGATTCGTTATGGCAAGGTCAAAGTTACCGGCATCGTACTGAACAAAAGACCAGAACAGCGCGTCCTTCGGGTTGAATGAAGGAGGCTGCAATGCCGCCGCTTTAGAATACTCCCCGGAAGCAAGGTACGCAAGGGACGCATTCTTGAGCCACTGCGGATTTTTCGTCGCAACATAGGCATCATAATATGCGCCCGAAAGCGACTTTGAAAGATAGCCCGCGCGCCTCCCAGATTCCTTGACAGATTTTTCTATCTTTTTTAGGGCTGCCTCCGAATAAACGGAGCCATATTTTGTTCCAATAAGAGAAGAAGAGATTTTTACAGCATCATCAAGCCTTCCCTCAACAATCAGGAAATGACCGTAAATGGCAGAAATTTCCAGATTGCCAGGATTTTTTTTCAGTCCCCGAACAAGGATTTTTTCGGCAGCTTTCTTTTCGCCCAACCTCATATAGCGGCGGTAAATTCCGATTCGCTCCAAAGATGTCGAAGCATACCGCTCCGACTTTTTTAAAGCGGTAAAAGCCTCTTTCAAATCGCCATCGCGCAAATGCATATCAACACTTACCATAGCAGACTGATAAAGGCTTTCATCGTTATTCTTGCTGCATGAAATCATCAGGCAAAAAACCGAAAAGACCAAAAAAATTGTTTGAAATACTCTTCTCATGCTGTAATTAACTGCTCGCTACTCAAGTGACTTCTTTATATTGTCAAGAATAGCATTTATAAATTTATATGAATCATCAGGACCAAATTCTTTTGCAATGTGAATTGCCTCGTCAATTACAATCGAAGGCATTATGTCTTTCTGCTTCAAGAGCGAATAAACGCTCATGCGCAAAATAGCCACGCTCACTTTGTTCAACCGGTTGAAATCCCAGTTTTTCAAGAACTTCTTTATGATTCCGTCTATTTCATCCTTGCATTCAACAGCCCCTGCTATCAGATGCCTGGAAAATGCAAGGGATTCGTCATCAACAGAAACTGGATTTTCAACCCAGCCGAATGTGAGGACTTCCTCAAGAGGAATATTCCCCACATCCCACGAATACAAGCCCTGAAACGCAATAATTCTGCTTTCGCGCCGTGTCATCCGTTCTACCAATTAAGAAGGTTTCGCAAATCCGCACCGGACTTTTTCCAATCAACATTCTCCTTTGTATTCAAAGAAGAAGTGATTTCGTTAACAGCCTGAATCATTGCCTGGCTCTGTTTCTGCTGGGTAAGGTTCTGCCTGATGTAATCATACACAGTAACTGTTGACTCTGGCTGAACCACATCAAGAAGACCGAGCATCTTTGCAGGATACTTCTGGCGAATCTGATAGAACTGGAAATCGTTCGGAGTTTCGTTCAATTCAGACACATAGTCAATTTTATAGTCAAAAAGCTCCATCAAGTCATTGATTCCGATTCCGAGCTGCTGTGCGTGCTGCGCAGTCTTTGCGATAAGAAGATCTCCGCCCTGATAGCCGGCAGCCTGAGAAGACCCCTTCTTGAGCTTGTCGCAGTCAGTTTTTTTGTCTTTCAAATCGTTGAGCATTTTGTTTGCCTTTGTCTTTGCGCCAGCTTCATCCTTTCCTTTAGGAACGATGACAAGGAACAACTTGAGCATATCGTTCTGGCTGAAACTTGCCTTATTGACCTCGTAGAAATCTTTTATCTCTTTGTCGCTTGCGATTACTTTCTGAATCTCAGCCTGCTTCTGCTGCAAAACATACTGCTGCGCCAAAAGCTGGTTCTTGAGATACGCCTTGTAGCCAGCTGTGTTAAGGCCAACCTGCTGCTTCATAAAATCATCGAGCGACTGACCAGTCTGCTTTTTAACGATGTCAGCGAACTCCGCCTCCGTTACCTGCCTTCCAACCTGCTGGCTGAGGCTCTGCAGAAAATACTGATTAACCTGCGTGTCGGTAAGGGCAATTCCTGCTTTCTGCGCAGCCTGAACAACGAGCTTCTCGTCAACAATCGCATTCAGAATCTCTTCCTTCTGCTCAGGAGTAAAGTTCTGTGTTCCAGTCTGCTTCTGATACATCTCCACCCTGTCTTTCAACTGCTTCAAGGTGATTGTCTCAGACTTATTTACTTTTACGACAACCAACGGTGTCAAGTCCGCCTGAGCGAACACACCCGCTATAAGAGCAAAGAATAATGCCGTTCCAAGTGCAAATCGTTTCATTTTTTTTAACCTCTTTTCTTTGTAAATTATCGGATTGTCGCTTGTAATGCAAGCACCAATACAGACAACTTAAAGAACATATTTTTATTTATTTTGTTACAAATGTAAAATGCAGTGACCGAACGCCGCCAAATAAGCGTTCAATATCTACTGCGCCTCAAGCGGAAGACCGCCCGAAATAACAGCCCTGATTCTACGAACACCCGCACTTGAGCTTTGTTCTTTCTGAATCTTGAACTCACCAATCTGTGCCGTGTGCTGAACATGAGGACCTCCGCAAACTTCCTTGCTGAACCAGTCGTTTTTCACATCCCGCCCGATTGTGTAAACCTTCACACTCTCGCCGTATTTATTCGAGAACAAAGCCCGTGCGCCCTCGGCTTTTGCCTCTTCAAGCGATTTGACCTCCATCGTGACAGGCAAATCGGCCTTAATCTGCTCGTTCACGATGTCCTCGACTTTCTGAATTTCTTCCTTAGTCATAGGTCTTTCAAAAGTAAAGTCGAACCTCATGCGCTCATTGTTGATGTTAGAACCTTTCTGAGCAACCTGATTTCCAAGCACATTGACAAGCGCCTGCTGAAGAAGGTGCGTGGCCGTATGATATTTTGTCGTAATTTCGCTCTGTTCTGCAAGACCACCTTTGGCTTTTCCTGCATCAAGCGATTTTGACGCTTCCTGATGTTTTTTCTCAGCCTCTTTGAAGCCTTCAATATCAACAGTGAAACCGTTCTCAGCCCCAAGCTCCTGCGTAAGCTCCACAGGAAAACCGAAAGTGTCATACAAGCGGAACGCGACTTTTCCAGAAATCTCTTTCTTGGGATTCTTCATAAGGTTCGGAAGAAGCTTCTGAAACTCATTCTCGCCTTTGCGCAATGTTTCGCGGAACTTAGATTCCTCGGCGGTAAGCTCCGATTTGATTTTTTCTGCATTAGACTCAAGCTCCGGATAAGCCACCTTGAAGTTCGCTATGACAACATCTGCTATCTCGGCAAGGAAAGCTTTCTCAATTCCAAGCTTCATTCCGTGGCGCACTGCGCGGCGGATAATGCGCCTAAGAACATAGCCCGCGCCCAGATTTGAAGGCGAAACTCCGCGCTGGTCGCCAAGGATAAACACCGCCGCACGGCTGTGGTCAGCTATAATCCGAACAGACTTATCTTTTTCTTCGTCAGCTCCATATTTAAACTCGGTGGCAGCCCCTTCCGAAACAAGCTCTTCGATTTTTGCGATAATCGGCTGGAACACTTCCGTAAGATAGACACTTTTCTTGCCTTGCAAAATACAGTTCGTGCGTTCCAATCCCATTCCAGTGTCAACATTTTTCTTTTCCAGCGGAACGAGCGTCTTTTCATCGATTCTGTTGTACTGCATGAAAACATTGTTCCAGATTTCCATCCAGTTGTCCGAGTCCGTTCCCTTGTTTGAGCCTACAGGAGGAAGCCCCTCGCCAACCCAGTAAAAAATCTCAGTGTCAGGCCCGCAAGGTCCTGTTGGTCCTGCAGCCCACCAGTTATCGCTTGCAGGAAGGTACGCGATTTTATCCTCGGGCATACCGTTCTCTTTCCAGTAACCAGCAGCCTCGTCATCGCGCGGGGCGTTCTCGTCCCCTGCAAAGACAGTAACCGATATTTTCTTTGGGTCAAGGGCAAGCCATTTTGGGCTTGTCAAAAATTCATAAGAAAAAGCGATTGATTCTTTTTTGAAGTAGTCGCCCAAAGACCAGTTTCCGAGCATCTCAAAGCAAGTAAGGTGACTTGGGTCTCCGACCTCCTCGATGTCTCCTGTTCGGATACATTTCTGGTAATCGGTAAGGCGTGTGCCTGAAGGATGCTTTTCTCCAAG